>Ga0131853_10003116_pt1 | contig 29726 bp, 27 predicted proteins | sample TergutLab28metaG_FD_92764 | JGI IMG/M metagenome (GOLD analysis project Ga0131853, IMG submission 92764) | Labiotermes labralis P1 segment gut microbial communities from Petit-Saut dam, French Guiana - Lab288 P1 (version 2) (version 2) | ecosystem: Host-associated > Arthropoda: Insects >... | reverse complement strand
GCCGATATCTCCGTAACCATTGAACTTTGGATATAGGTGTTTTGGGTTATATCGTTATAGTTTGACCTAAGGAACACTCTCCCGAAGTTAGGTCCTTTCCTCCTGGGACACCCTGTATATGACAACCTATCGCTAACAAACTCTACTCTCTTCAGTGCTGATACTATTCTATGGTGTACAGTAAAACCTGTTCCCAATTGATGATGAGACAAACAATGCTGAAGTATTATGTTTTACTGAACATTGGTTAAATTGTCACAAAATACATGCCATAAACATTAACAATTTTACACTAGCCAATGCCTTCTGTAGAAAAAATAGTGACCACAGTGGATCATGTATTTTTGTAAAACAGGGTGTAATGACCGAAGAGTTACATTCCTTAAAGGAACTTGGGGAGGAAAAGAGTTTTGAACTGTCAGTAATTGAATTAATAAGGTATGCAATTATTGTAATACGCATCTATAGGAGTCCTGATGGAAAAATTGATACATTCTTTAATAAATTAGAGATGATTATACAGAAACTAATAGTGAAACATGAAACTTTAATTCTGTGTGGAGACTGGGATATAAATTTCCTCCAAACTAGCCCACATACAAGGGATTTTAATAATTTGCTTCTGCGGTATAATCTAAAACATACCGTAAATATCCCAACCAGAATTACAAAAACTACAGCAACACTATTGGATGTTGTGATAACAAATGAGAAGAAGCCTATAAACTCCCCAAGAGTTATGGATTTAGGCTTATCAGACCATTTTACACAAATTATATCTATTTCAATACCACAATTCAGTAATACACCATATAGAATTAAAAAAAGACAATTTAGTTAAGCTAATGTTCAGGAATTTCTTCGTTTATTAAATCAAGTTACTTGGCAAGAAGTTTATGTAGAATCAGACATTAATGCAAAATTTGGTACCTTCATGGATGTATTTCTTCATTGTTATAATAATGCATTTCCAATTTAAACAATACATATGAGAGATACAATCAAAAATAAATGTATTACTCACTGAACCAAAATTTCCAGCAAAAGGATGCGGCTACCAGACAATCAAAGGAAGGTGACAGTTACTAAAAAGAAGGATTTGGAATATATGGAGCAGTATACAAAATTATACAGAAGGGTAATACAAGAAGCAAAGAGAAGGGAAAACAATAATTATATAAGTAGTCCCAAAAATAAATCAAAAGCAGCATGGCAAATAATAAACAAAGAACTTGGAAAATCATTTATAAATAACAAGAATACTGAAATAAGATGGGGCAAAAATAAAATATCAAATCCTAGAGCTATTGCAGAGTTATTCAATACATATTTTATTGAAACTATAGAGAAAATGACAGACCAAAATAGTGGAAAACACACAACTAATAATAAGACATATTTAAAAATAAATACATGCTCACAAACAATATTCATTAATCTGGTATCAGAAAATGAAGGAGAGAAGGTGGCAAAGAATCTTAAAGGGAAATGTTCATCTGGGTTTGACGGTGTAACAGACTCCATTGTAAAGAAATGTGTGCAATTTATAAAGAAACCACTAGCCGATATCTGTAATACTTCATTTGCATCAGGCATTTACCCAGAAATACTAAAAATAGCAACAGTAAAACCCTTACATAAAAAGGGGAATACAGGAGAAGTTCAAAACTATAGACCCATATCTCTCTTGTTAGTCTTCTCAAAGATTATAGAAAAGTTAATGTATAGTACATTGATGTCATTTGTTACAAAAAATAATATTCTAAACGACATTCAACATGGTTTCCGTGAGGGTAAATCAACAGAAACAGCAGCCCATGCTTTTCTCGAAAATATTCAAAAAGCCGTAGAAAAAAAAGATAAATCTTATTGGAATTTTCTTTGATTTATCAAAAGCGTATGATGTACTAGACCATAAAATCTTGCTTTTTAAATTGGTTGCTTGTGGAATAAGAGGTCTTGTGAATCAGTGGTTTAAATCATATTTATGCAACCGGAAACAGTACGTTGAAATAAATTATATGGAAAATACTAGTCAGATTTCAGAAAAGTTTACATCAACTTTAAAAGAAATGAAAGGTGGAGTCCCTCAGGGCTCAGTTCTCAGCCCAGTTTTGTTTCTGTTATATATAAATGACCTTCCCATTAACATACAAAGAACAGCCCTGTTTGCTGATGATGTGAATATACAGATAGAGGCCACATATGCAAATATTTAAATGAAACAATAAAAGAAGTTACGCAACAATTATAAAGTTGGTTTTACTTAAATAAGCTTGTAATATCATTCCATGCTTGGCAGAATGAAAGTAACTTAAAACCTGAAATTGTATTTCAAGACATGGACATTAAGTACAAAAACGAAAATCTAAGGAAAGTAGGTGAGCCCGCATTAGGAAAGAGTATCAGATTAAGATCTCAAACAGGTTTGCAGCTTTGGAGACCTTCAATGGCAGCAAGGACATAAATTGGGCTCGGCAAAACATTAAATAGAACCCAAAACTTCAGCTACAGAGAGATTAGGTCTGTAAGAATTAAAGCAGCATAAACCATAGTTTGATGAAGAATGTTCACAGTTTTTAAATCAAAGGAAGCAGTCTAAAATACAGTAATTACAGGATCCAAACCAAAGCAATATAGATAATCCAAACAGTGTATGATGTGCAGCTAGCAGACATTTCAGGAACACAAAGAAGGAATATCTGAAAGCTAAAATTGATGAACCTGAAACTAACAGTAAGATCAAAATGATCAGAGACTTGCATAGGTGGGTCAGCAGGTTTAAGAAGGGATACCAGCCACAACTAATGTAGTAAAGAATGAAAAGGGTGATTTGTTACAGACTCCCACAGTATTGTGACTAGGTGGAGGAACAATTTTTCTCAGCTACCAAATTTACATGGGGTTAATGATATCAGGCAGACAGTAATACATACAACAGAACCACTAGTGCCTGAGCCCAGTACTTTTGAGGTTGAAATGGCTATTGCATAACTAAAAAGATACAAATCACCACAAGCTGATCAAATTCCAGCAGAAATGATTAAAGCAGGGGGTAGGAAAATTCGCTCAGAGATCCATAACTTATTAATTCTATTTTGAAAAAGGAGAAATTCCCTGATGAGTGAAAGGAGTCAATCATTGTACCTAGGGTGATAAAACAGACTGTAGTAATTATACAGGCATATCACTTTTGTCAACTACATACAAAATTTTACCCAACATCCACCTGTCAAGGTTAACTCCATATACTGAAGAAATTACTGGCAAGGGATTTTGACACAACATGTCAACTACTCATCATATATTCTGCATTCATCAAATACTTGAGAAAAAAATGGGAAAACACTGAAGCAGTGCATCAGCTATTTTTAGACAGAATTCAAGAAAGATTATGATTCAGTTTAGAGGGAGGTCTTGTATAATATTCTCATTGAGTCTGATATCCAAGTGAAATTGGTAAGGCTAATAAAAATGTGTCTTAATGAAACCTATGGCAGAGTCCAGGTAGGCAAACATTTGTCTAACATGTTTCCTATTAAGAATGGTTTGAAACAAGGAGATGCTGTATCGCCACTGATTTTCAACACTGCTTTAGAGTATGCCATTAGAAGGGTTCAGGTAAACCAGGATGGCTTGAAATTAAATGGTATACATCAGCTCCTTGTTTATGTTAATAATGTCAATATACAGCCAGTAACATACCAACTATAAACAAAAACACAGAAGTTTTAGTAGCTGCTAGTAAGGATTTGAACTAGAAGTAAATTAAGATAAAACTAAGTACATGGTCATGTCTCAAGATCAGAATGCAGGATGAAGTCACAACATAAAGATTGATAATAGTTCCTTTGAAAGTGCGGTTGAATTCAAATATTTGGGAACAATCCTAACAAATCAATCAAAATTCTATTCAGGAATAAATTGGGACAAACTGAAGTCAGGGAATGCTGGCTACCATTCGGTGAAGAATCTTGTGTTTTCCAGTTTGCTATCTAAAAATATAAAGATTAAGATATACAGAACTATTTGGGGTGTACAACCTGGTCACTCACACTGAGGGAGGTGCGTACGTTTAGGGTGTTGAGGAGAATATTTGGGCCTAAGTGGGACAAGGTAACAGGGGAGTGGAGAAAACTACAAAACAGGAGCTGATTGATCTGTACTCCTCACCAAATATTATTTGGATGATCAAATCAAGAAAAATGAAATGGGTGGACCATGTAGCACTTATGGGGGAGAGAAGAGGTGTATACAGGGTTTTGGTGGGGACCACTTTGGAAGACCACTGTGTAAACAGGAGGATAATATTAAGATGGGTCTTCAGGAAGTGGGATGGGAGGGGGAGGCATGGACTGGATTAATCTGCATCACGATAAGAACACAAGGCAGGCTCCTGTAAATGTGGTAATGAACCTTCAGGTTCTATACTATGCGAGGAGTTTCTTGACTGGCTGAGAATGGGTTAGCTTCTCAAGAACAAGACTCTGCTCCATGGAGTAATTAAGTAAGTGAGGTCATAAACCTAAGACTATGATCTTATGGTTTACAACACCACATAATTTGGTAGAATGTTAACATCATCTCAGATGTCTTTTTGCATAGACAGACAGCAGGTTGCTCAAAAATTTTGGCAAGCAATTATCAAACTACAATGGTGATGACACAAATTCCATTATTATTCCAGCAATTAAATTTTGTCAAAAAGGGGTTCAATCTGTGGTCTATATCACATAACACATTTCAGTAGATTCTGATCTGTCAGTGTAAGAATACTGCCCTCTTAGAGGAACCTGTTGACATTAAGGGTACAGTGGTGTGTGCAAGCATGTGGAGAGACCAAGTGAAGGAAAGATATACAGAACACAGCAGAGAATAAGGATACAGATACAGGAGGAATCAAGGGAGGGCAGAGAAATTGAGAAGCCTTTGTCATATGACACATACTGCAGAATTTGTGTACAAATGCAGACACACACATCATATGGAAGTACACATACACCTGTGCATATGCACAAAAGAAAGTACCTACCAGTTGACAGCTGCAGATTTTTTGTCTGTGCAGAAGTTGCCACTAAGACTCAGTATCTCCATGTCTGGGAACGTTCCTTTCACAAATCCCAGTGCCACTTCTGTGCCCTGCAGACAAATTGAGATGGTGAAGTCCACAGCCACTGCAGCCCAACACTTTTGATCACTAACTTTGGGCTTTAACCCTTTAATTGTTTTAGGCTTAGTATTACATGAGACTTGGGAGGTGTCTCACTGACTTTGATGTAATACTTCTAATCTATTACTTAAAACGTCTGCCTGTTTTTGCCATATTTAATTTTGAGGAAGAACTCTATCAGATGCTGCACTATAGGAGAAGAGTTAAAACTATACACATATTATGGTTTGCTTAACCACTCAGTGGTTGAAAAATCTATTTTTATATCCAGCATGCTCTGATTTTTTGAGGATCCTAGATTCTGACCGGTGTTCTCTGGATGTCAACACATTAAATCAATTTGCAATGGACCCCACAAGACTGTGTAATACTCACTTGTATATACAGCAAATGAATGTGGTAAATACGTACTGGTATAGAGGATACACTAAAACTGGCATTTCTATCAACCCTCAATTTTTATGTTGTGCAATTAAAATACTTATATATATTTATATTTTATATATATTTATTTATTTACTGCAATTGGGTTGTTACCCGGTGGCAGTGGTTATTTTACATGTAAACAAAACATGAAATTGGTTACTACTACATTTAAGTCAGGAGGGCTACATGAGAAGCATGTAGTGGCAACTTGGAACCATCTCAGCATTTGCTTATAGACACAGGGAAACCAAGAAAAACCTGTGTCGAGATGGCACACAATGTGTATCAGCAAGCAGATTCATAAGAGGTAAGCAGTGTGATGCATTGTGTTTTGTCTACTCCCTTTCAACATTGGATTTCATATGCCCTGAAAAATGGCAGGTTAAACTGCTCTCAACCAATGGTAAAATTTGTGGAGATAAACACCTGCCGTGACTGCTGTGTACTGTTGTCAAATAAAGACAATTACAACAAATAACTATAGAGTCTTGAAAAAAAGCATGACAGGTGCACTGTAATTAATGGATCTGTTGTAAAAGAAAACATAACAGTCAGCAGTATATCAGTTAGTGATACCACCCAACATATAATGGTACAGGGCAGGCTGAAGAAATTAACACCATAGCTGCTGCAGAAAACTTCACCAAAGAAACAATGGCAGCACTTAACAGAAGTTTCAGCTCCTTTCCTGCATACTGCATTCAACACATACGGACCACACACAGAATATATTTATCAAAACTCCCACATTTGACGTGTTGAGTTAATTTGAGCGCCTGAAGGCTTTTTCTATTTGCATCCGTGCGCCAAAACATTGATTGCCCAAGCACCACTTTCAGAATGGGAAATGCCAGTGGGTGTGCTGTTATGTCAGAACCCTTGCTGTAAGTGCAACAACACTTCAATACATAGAGCTACTACATTTTTCTTATGACTAGTGAATGACTAACCTTACTTTGAAATTACTCACCTTGGAGAGCATATTCATTCCCATAGCATCACCTGTTTTAGCTACAAAGCGGATGAATAAATGGCGACCAGCAACACGGATGTGAATCTTCGAAAGGCGGGCAAAACGACTAGTGGAGTTAAAACTTTCTTGAATTGCTTCGAAGTTCTGAGATTCCTGCATCCACAGCATGGCCGCACTGCAACAGACACAGGGAAACAACACGACCTTAAAATGACCTGTTTGGGCATAAAGGTGTCTTACTAGCCTTGGCCTTCTACTGGAGATATAACACCAGTCTTTCTTAACCTATGGCACTATACACAGGCATGTACTGAGCTTACCACCCCACCACTTTTCCCTCAGAGATACAACTTCCACTAAACAATGGAAAAATTGGGTGGGATTGACAGCCAACCTGGATGCAGCAGCAAACAGAAAATCGCCCCCTCCTCTCCAAATCTAGGAATCAAAACCTGATTCCCTGGTCATATAGTGTTTCGCCTAGTCAGTATGTTGATAGGGTAACCTGACCTTTTAATTATACTAAAGTAGAAGTATTTGTATACCCATACACACTTTCAGCAATACAAAACAGTGTGTATAACCAGAAGTGATCATACCTAGCTCTGCTGATGTTGGGAAATCGAACAACAGGTCCACGGGTCATGCCATCAGCAACAATGCGGGAGCTCACACCACAATGCATGAGAGCACGGCTACCCCTGTTGGTGCTAGCCACAAGGCACCCTTCTGTAGTTGCAAGTGGCACATGGACAAGACATCCATCCAGCAGGAGGGGGCCTGCCACCCCAACAGGTATAGGCATGTAACCAATCACATTCTCACAACAAGCACCCATCACCTGCAATATCAAATCTAGTGAGACCACAGCACATCCTGTCAAAATTCTCATTTTATTTTAGTCCAGTCTCATTAACCTTTTCGATACTGGTGCTGCCAAATGCAAACACACATAGGAAAACACCCCTAGAAATTCATTTTATATATTCAGGTAGCAGGAACATTTTCTGCATTTTCAAGAAATGCTGCATAATCTCTGTTCTCTTTTTGACAGAAAGTTGTTTATTTCATAAATTTACCTTTTTATGTTCAAATAATACATTCTTTGTAAAAATGCTACAATTTAAATATGCACCCCTGTAGGATAAAGGTTAAAACTCACTGCCAGCAGCTTCATCACACAGTTTTCTTCCTACTCCACCATTCAAAGAATAACTCTCATCCCTCTTGTTCCTACAGGTTCTCACCTTCAAAAAATTATGATCAATAAAATTATGTTTTGGTCCTACCCAACGGTCTGAGCTTCCTCTACATGTGACAGTGAGCATCTCATCACGCCCCTATATTTAGTTCTCACCCCACTACTACAATCATATTACTCACCTTGGAATAATCATAATGTTGATATGGCAGATGGGTCAAGGCATCGTTTAGTTTGGCAGTTTTGTTCAGGAATTTGCGTCTTATGCACACACCTCTTTCTGGATTTCCCACCGCTTTCTCCAGTTGGTGGCTAGGAATATGGCCATGAGTAATGAGCATCATAACTTCCGAGTCTGTCAAGGCACGTCCTCCAGCCTGCAAGAACCTCACATGAGCAAAGACAAGGGGGCATATTACATATTTCAAGTTCCTGATCATGCAGATACCTTGAACACCCCCCACCCCTCCCCAGTCACTTCCTCTTGTGTCCAATATTCTTATCAGCATCCCGTTTTTATACACCCCCATTCTATGTTCCCCATTTATATCAGAGACAAAGTTACAAACCCATTAATTAATAAACATGTAAAATCTAAGTCTTGAATGTATGGGTTTTCAGACCAAACACAGAAAAATAAAATATTCTGAACAAATGATAGGAAGTTTACTGTTAATTCAGTTTAAGTGTAATTTTAGCAGCCATATGTTGCATTGCACAGTGAACCTGGTGAACAATGAATTTTCCAGGACAGGCATTGTTACTTTCAAATTAAAATAATGGCCACTAACCCTGCAATAGCAAGATATTTAAATCTTGTGTCTCCAAACAATAAAAATTACCCATTCATATGGTTCACAATATGTACCCAAATACGGAATGGAAATTATTTTCCTAAATCATCATCAGAAACCTGCGGTGGTTGCCTTATAATTATGCATAAAGTTAACCATATTTGTATATAAGCACTTGGCATTTGGACTGTGACTTTGAATATGCTGTATTCTCAGTGTACTCAGTTTTATTTCACCAAACAAACACAATATTAATTGTAAGTAAATATTAAAGGCATATCTCCAACATGTTTTGGTACAAGTGTGCTATCTTCAGGGAGAACAAAATGCCAGTTTTAAAACCATTTGCCAATGATATGCAGTTATTTACAAGGTTCTTCAGTCTGTAGCAGCTTCACTGTTGATGCCGGTAAAGTATAAAAGGCACAACTAGTACAGGTCTTTAATAACTAATAGTTAAAATACAATTAAAACATTTCTTACATAGTTAAATATGTTACAAACAAAGTAAAATTATTGTTACTATGTTTGGTAGTGAAAACATCTAGTCATGTGACCACATGACTAGATGTTTCCACTACCAGACTTAAGAACAATAATTTTACTTTGAAAGTTGCCCATGGATCAATAAACCTCCGCCATCATTCTATAAGCAGTAACGAGCCCTAACAGTGTGGTTGAGACCGTATCTCTTGGTACTGCAGCATACTGTACTGGCTGTAGCAGTCTAATGAGACCTAGACCCTTGGTACTGCAACCTGCTGTATCTGCTGTAGCAGTGCCAAGAAACTAAGTCCCCTGGTACTGCAACCTGCTGTATCTGCTGTAGCAGTGCAAAGAGACTAATTCCCCTGGTACTGCTACCTGCTGTACCAGCAGTAGCAGTGTCATGAGACTGAGTCCCTTGGTACTGTAGCATATTGTACCAGCTGTAGCAGTGCAGAAACTAAGTCCTGTGATACTGCAGTACACTGTACCAGCTGCAGCAATGTAGTGAGACTGAGTCCCCTGGCACTGCAGCCCACTGTATCTGCTGTGGCAGTGCAGCAAGACTAAGTCCCTTAATAATGCAGCCTACTGTGCCAGCTGTTGCAGTGTGGTGACACTGAGTTCCACGGTTCTGTACCCTACTGTACCACAGAAATATGAAGCATCAGTGGAATGGTAAATGGCAAGGGAAAACTTAGGTGTATAAAGAAATAACATGACTCAGAGCTGCTTGTTTACAAGAAACCCCACAGAGACTACCCTGGGCACATGCAGTGAGAAGCTAGCAAGTAACGAAGCTATGGCATGTATAAACTGTAACTGGCTCTTGTGGTACTGAAATCTGTAGATATAAGGCCAACACAAAACCTTTCATTGGACATAATTCTCAGCCACTTATATTGGCATCTCACCTTTGTAACATTAACATCTATCTTCATCATCCAAGTTATTACTTTTCACAATGTTCATGCAGCAAATACTGTAATAATCATTCCCTTCCCACCCAACATCTATGTCTACCCTAAATTAATATCTCCATCTGTCTACAACAAATACAGCCTTATCCTGAAGGATCAAAATCTGACTCCTTGTATCTTCACCTCAGACTGATAGATTGCAAGGCACTCCTCAACACTTCTGTCCTCAGTGGGAGGTTCCAAGAGTGGGGTCAACGCATCCTTGCTCTCCTCTTCCAGCAACCCACACAAAGAAGTCTGAGTAATGGGCTCATCTTGATCTGTCTGTACACTCTTGTGCTCAGTGGGAACAATAACAGTGTCCTCAGCTTGTGAATGGTCACTCACCTCCACCCAACCTTCCGTAGCCAACATCCCTGCACATAAAAGAGTGAAAGGGTTAAGCAACTGGGCTATGTTAACACATGTTCAAAAAATGTTGATTTAAATGAACCTCAGAAATCTAAAACTTGATTTCATCCAATGTAAACAAGAGTTGGGGAGAGGGGGGCATGTTTGAGCACTTTAAATCATACGGTTATTTTGAAAATTTTCAGAGAATCACCACTACTGTGATGAGGGAGAACTATACAACTTTCTTATCACACAAACTACAGTGCAGTTGCACCATTTCTCTGGATATGATATGACTGTTCTTCATTTTGAGGTATAAATATTAATTTGGTTGCTGTCACTCACAGGCAAGGAGTATTTTCTCGAAGTATTCTGTGAAAAATTCCTGCACAGCGTTGAAAAGGCAAGTCCTTAAGCTATCATTCCCATGCTTAAGGAAGATGATAAGCATAACCAGTGAACTGTAATTGTATGTAATAAAATCTTGTGACATAAAGGGCATGTATGAACAAAAAAAAGGAGGAGGAGGAGGGGGGCAAATTTGAATGGCAGTCATGTCATACTGCATTTATGGATCATATTATATCTTGTGGATATATCCTGTATGGAAGGACAAAAACTGAAAGAGATAAGTCTACTTAAAACTGTAGATCAAAGCAAGATACAGAACCAATTATTCTCAACTACTAAAAGTAATGAAATATGTCAACATTGTCAATGAATGGGCAGGCTCTAGTCACATGGTGTATACGGTTGCTGTTGGCTATTTTTCCCATTTTAGCAAAATATTCCTTGTCATTTTTCCACCACACTGCACACATCACCTACAGTCTTTTGATGTTGTTGTCACAGAGCATTTTAAGGCAGAATACACCGTTGCACAAAATGACTGGATGACGGCCAATCCTGGGGGGAAAAAAAAACTGTAGCCATCACCTCACAAGTATAATTGACTCTGCACATTCAGTTTCAGTTTTCATAAAGAATGCATAAAGAATGGGTGGGTTTCAAAATTCTGGCATGTGGCCATTTTCAAGAAATGCTTTTAGTGATGAAGATTTTAAAGTGGCATCTGCTGTATGTGGTAGGAGTAATGAACCCTCTGTTCTAACAGCACAGTCAAGGGGCTTGACATCATCATAAGCAGGCAGCTCTTTGGAAAAGTAAGTGACTCCACAACAGTCTCATCCATATCCAAGGGCTGCACCCAGAGTAAGCACTGATGGTGGATGGGTGCAAGGAAATCAAGAATTCTGACTCTGACATCTGAGAAAGAATATCTTCAGGATCTTGCTGCCAAGAGAAGACCAAGTGGGACTCTCAGTACCACACCTAGCAAGGAAGTCAAAACATGTATTACAAAACTGTATTAACAGGCTCCAAAATGTCAGATTCAGATATTGCCTCCCACGAAACCGACGAATTTACAGAGGAAGATGATTGTGAAGACAACATGGACTGCTTTACCCAGTCAATTAAGCCAAGTGATTTTCTGCTGCTAAACTCAGCAACAAGGAAGACAGTGAAGTATTCTGTTCAGCTGATCCAACAATTTGGGTTTGATGGTTATAGCACCAGATTTTTGAAGCAGCAGCTCACATGTTGGACACTTTTTTCCCCCAGAAATTGAAGACAATGCAGTAATAGATCTTGCTGACATTGTGTTGAAGTTACCACATTCAGTGGTTTCAGGAAGCAATTGCAGAACAGTCACTATGATTTTTGGCATGAACTTTTCAGGTTATAATGTTAAATAAGATTAATGTTTCTGAAGATGAGTGTCAATGTTTCTGTCATTTGAAGCAAAATGTCAAACAGTACTTTATAATACTCTAACTTCACATGTGATTGCCACATAACATATTTCTTCACCAGACTAATACATTTTATTGTGTAACACTTGACTTTCCTGTTGAAAATTGTGAATGTTCAAAGGTGCCCCTTGGGTTGGGCACCTTTCAACACAATACAGGGGCTACTAAAATGGGTTTTGCATTCAAGATGAGCAGACATGGGGAGTTCACATACAACTTAACAATAAGACAAAATATCAAAGTGTACATTGCTTTTTGTTGCAATAATCTATCCTTTTTAGTTTATTTACAATATCAGCATTTCAAAAAAATGTTCAAATGTGTGCCACTCTCTCCCCTAATTTATGTTATTACAAAGGTAAGTATAGCATTTCCAACATTAAAAATTGAGTATTTACCCTACAGTCTATTATGTCCAATCACGCCAGCCCACAGAAAATAAAATTTTCTGTTTCTGATATTGCATGGTGTTATGTAATGCACATATGCATTTATGTGTACAACTGTAGTAAAATGACTTCATAGCTTTAACGGTACAAGGTGCTATCCAAAAGTTCCTGATATGTATCAGAGAGAAAAAAAAAGCAGACACACAAAAAGTCCCCATCACTACCACACCCTTGGGAATGTACACATCGATCCAAATGTTTCTGCCACAATCGGAAGCTCTGTTGGAAATCATTTTGTGTCACGTCTTCAGCACCTTCTGCTCTTTGGCCTGGATCTCCTCTATGGTATCAAATCTTCACCCCTTCATCTTAATTTCCATCTTGGGAAAGAGAAGGAAGAAGTCACAGGGGGCTAAATCAGGAAAGAAGGGGGTGGCAGACATATGTAATGTTTTTGGAGGCGCAGGTGCATTGTCGTGATGGAGCCCTTGGTTGTTTCTGTGCCATATGTCTGGCTGCTTCTTTCTCATGTCCTCCCTAAGCTGACTCAGGACATCACAGTAGAACTTCACATTGACTGTGTGACCTGGAGGAACAAATGGATAATCCCATCAACGATGAAAAAAAGCAGATCAGCATTAACTTCACATTGCTTTTCATTTGCTACACTTTCTATGGCCAGGGCGAAAATGGACACTTCCACTGGAACAACTGCTATTTTGTTTCAGGGTCATACCCATAAATCCAACCTGCATCACCAGCTACGACCTTGAAGGGGGAGTCTCCGTCATTTCTGACCTGCTCCTGAAGTTCCGAGAGGACTTCCAGCTGATGATGCTTCTGGTTGTCAGTCAGCAGCCTTGGCACGAATTTTGCAGCAGTCTGCTTGATGTTGAGCTCGTCCAATGAAATGCCGTGGAATGTCCCATACAACAGTCCCATTGCAAACGATATGCATCATTTGCTTACCATTCTCGCAGATAACCTCAAGCACTTTTTTAACATTTTCTGGCATTGTACAGATTGTAGGTTGTCCAGAATGGTTGTCTTGGTCAACTGACATTCAGTCACTTTTAAGCCTGTTAAACAAGTTGCAGGTTTGCATCTGACCCAAAGCATCATCTTCATATCCCTGTTCAAGCAGTTTGTGTGTTTTTGACACACTCTTGCCAAGTTTGAAGCAAAACTTGATGCAAACACGCTGCTCCTTCATGTCCACAATTTCAATGAAAAAAATCGCAAAATGTCACAAACATGACACTATAAAAACGCGTATATCAAACGAATGTGTGCACTCAGCACTAAGCCACGAAGCACACTTGTTCACAAACGATACATACTGCTCTACCAGATGCCACTAGTCCGCATTAAAACCAGTTCCTGTGCGATGTTCAAATTTTGGGAACTTCTGGATAGTACTTCATACCTTCTGGGACATCATGCTGCATAGTCTGGTAAACTGCACCAATGGTTTAGAGGACCCTGCTGTCTCCATCAACAGGGTAGACGAATAAGTCCAATATATTTATAAATTGAACATATTCAAAGACACCTCCATAAAACTAAGTATTGTACTCTTACACAACAGTAACCATATACACTGCAAAATAAATATTTTCTTACAGGGACACACATTTTAGACCAACTGATACACTATATAGCAGAGGTTGCCAAACAGTTGATAGTGGCCGCTTTCTGTCTCTATGAAAATTTATTTAAAGACATTTGTCAAGCCTAAATTACAAATATGATCTTGAGTTTACACCCAAAATTGAAATAAGGAAGAATAAAGTGAAGTCAAAGTTCACTTGGGAGCCCAATAGCTTATGTTTGCTAAGCCTATAATGCAGTCCCAAGCAGCAACTGACGCATTCTTTTGTATGGCAAATATTTTAATAAGGAATAAGAAGCCTCTTCAAGATGGAGAAATAGTGAAGCAAACTTTCCTTGATGCTGGAAGCGTTTTACTCGAAGAATTGAAGAATAGAGATGAAATCATGCAAACAACTAAAGGCATGCCCCTATCTCGCCAATCTGTGACGAGGCAGGTGGCAGAAAGGGATGAACTGAAAAAATGTACATCAACAACTGTTGTTATTTTTCCTTACAGTTCAATGAGTCAACTGATATAGTGGACACTTCTAAAAAATCGTGTTCATAAGACTGGTATTCCCTGATATTATCCACAATGAGGAGTTTTTAACTAGGATCCCCGTGAAACAAACTACTAAAGGTGAGATCATTTACCCACAGTTTGTTAGATTGCTACAGAAAGAAACCTTCACCTTTGTAAACTTGTGTGCATTGCTACCAATGGGGACCCAGTCATGGCTGTAGGAAAAATGGGTTTCTTGCACTTTGCCAAAATAAAAATCCATTGTGTTATACAGGGTGAGTCTCTTGCTAGAGGCCCCAAACTATTGTCTATGTATACAATCAAACAGTGTGGGTTTCTCGTTCGTAAATACTGGCAAACAGGTTCATTTAAAGCATGCCAGATGGCATTTTGAACGGAATTTGGTGAAAGACGTGCACCATCGAAGTGTTCCATCCAGAAATTGGTTAAAAAGTTTGAGACAAGGAGAAGCCGATCTAATGCCTGCCGACTTCTTTCTTTGGGGCCTATTGAAGGGCAAAGTGTACAAAAATACACCCCGCACAATCGAACAACTCAAAGACGATTCAAGCCGTCAACATCGACACTTTGGGAAAAGTATTCCAGAATTTGGAGAAACGCATTCAAGTGTGCTTGGATGTGAAAGAAGACCAGTTTCAACATCGATTATGAGCAGGTCCTGTTTTGCATCGTTCCTGGTATGTGTACTAAATTTTCAAGTCATTATCTCAATAACATAATTTTTTATAGACAATAGTTTGGGGCCTCTAGCGAGAGACTCACCCTGTACATCAGAACACACTGTGCAGATGTTATGGATATTGTTGCCAAAATAGTTAACTTAGTTCATGCAAGAAGTGTAGGAGAAGACTTTTCTGAATTCAGCTAGACAAAAATGGGGCTAAGTATGAAGACCTGCTTTGTATAATTATGTCAGGTGGCTTAGTCAGGGGCAGTTATTAGAAAGATTCCCATCCCTGTAGCCTGAAATAATTAAGTACCCAGTTACTGGAGAAAGAAAAAATCTCAGGTTGATGATGCATCATGTTTGCTAAAGTTAGCTTTTGTAACAGGTTTAGGAGCTCAGTGCAATGCACTCAACCTTGAATGTCAAGAGAAGGATAAAATTAGAACCAAGGTAGTTCCTTAAATGCTATCAAACCAACATGGCAGTCTCTAAAATCACAGCTTGCAAAGCAAATTTTGATGAAATTCCCTAATTTATTAAACTCTGTAGAAAAGAACTTGAGAGGAGATTTCAGGACATTAAACAGCTTGAGCCAATCTTCATGTTTACACAATTTCCATTTGCTGAAGTTGACACTAAAAAAATTTCAGCAACTGTCTTCTCTATGTTCAACACAAATGTGTCAGATTTGGAAGAAGAAATACTGAAGCTCCAGTGTGATACTCCCCTAAAAGCCAGAGCTCCTGAGAAAAATTTATGGAATATACTCTATGAAGAACAGTATCCAGACATGCAATCATTAGCTCTTCACTGGAAAGAATTTTCTGTATCAACCTACCTCTGTGAAGAAGCATTCTCCCAGAAGAAGATACCAAAGCCATTTGACTGATGAACATTTAAAATACTGCCTTCACTTGTGCCAAAGTAATTAGGAACCCTCTTTCAATAAGTTACTCCAAGATAAGCAGTGTCATGTATCAACTTTGCAATAGGAAGTTTAATGAAAAATGCCTGTTAATTAAGGTGAACAGTTTTAGTTTGAAAATATCAATTTTTCATAAATGAAACAATTGAACTTTAATATGTTTAATGTTATAAAGCTATTTTATATTTCTTCACCTAGTTGACCTAATATTTACACAATATGTACTACGGTAGATCACAAAAGATTTTCTGTCTTAAGAGCAGATCACACAAATTCAGTAATTCTGTATTGTAGACTTGGGTCACAATGATGATGGTTTATAATTAAATTAAAACATGTATGATAATAAAATATATAGGGATTATTTTATATGGAATGTTTACTTTTATAGTTGATTGAATGATAGCTGCTACATGCACAGACCAGTCAGTCAGTTCAAAGTTACAGTGAGCTTAGCAGACAAGGCAACAGCAGGTTATTCTGGTACATTGCTACACACATACAAAACATGGTATAAATCCCAACAGACTGTGTCCACTGCCATTAGAATCCCAAATATTACAACTACAAAGGCTAGTAACAGTGTAAAATACTGTGGTTTATTTATTTATTTATTTATTTATGCTTGGTTTCTTCAGTGAAGTGGCCAGTAGCTCAAAACTAAGTCGGGACAAACAGTATGATAATTAGTGCATAAATAGGAAAAGATTTGGAAGGTAACAGTCACAGCCTCATTGCCGCTACTATCCCAGCATACATTGGGAGGGACTCAGAGAAACCACATAGGACCTGTTTTGATAGCCAGTCTTCAGACCAAAGTTTGAACTCAGGACCTCCCTGAATACAAACAGAAGTGCCACACACTCAACCACAAAAATCAGCAAGAAGTTTTAAAGTTACACAAAACTGCTATAGAGAGATCAGGGGATAACAACTTACTGGAGTGAGTTCTTGCGTAGCTGCCAGGCCGGTGAATGCTAGTCAGATCATCTTTCATCTCAAAGAAGACAAACTTTACAGCAAGGGCAAGCAAGAGGATGAGGATGACGATGTGGTCTGCACTCACTGTCAGCCACCTGTCACAGCATCACAAAAGGTGGCATCTGAACTTTAGTTCTTTGGTGAATATTATTTACACATAATTTTGCCCCAAGTGCCTTTGACAAGTATCATCCCCCATGTTACTTAAAGCCAGTGTCCATTTTTAATACAGTAGCAAGTGCTACAAAAACATCAAGCACATATGAAATAATTTATCAAAAAGTAGTGCTCTTTGATGGTTCAATTTTACCAGTAAGTGGCAACCGTGACTGGTTGCAATATCCTTGTTGGTTATGGCACTGATTTACATTACACATTCCTGAGTTTCAGCTCATTCTGTAAATAAAAACATAAATAAATTCCCAATTCCAAGATAGGCAATTTAAGTTATTTGATATGCACTATTACTAAACATGGTTGATAAAGTTGTACACAGGATGAACAAACAATTACTGTAGTCTGGGATGGGAAGCTGTTTAATTTTGGAAACTGATTCCTCCTTTTTGGGGGTCAGAGACTCACAGAGTAGTTAATCAGCCATTCCAACATCACCCTATTTCTTAACAGCTGAAGTTAAATAAGCCTGTGTTATTCTTATCAATCAACTCATACTAAAACAAGACACAATGCCACCTTACTCACTTTAAGATGTACCCCTGCAGTAGGACATCATTAGTGCTGTTTGAGGTCATGGCCGAATCACCATTCACCAAGTTCACCACAGGGAGTTCCTCCCCTTCACTGGCAAATGACCAGCGACTATAACATGTAACAATGTACAATGAGGACCCACAAACAGTCAAAATGAACAATCCCAGCAGCTGTAAACCTGACCTGTATACCCACTGCAACATTATGCATCTCAGCACCTCACTCCAGCATACTATATATGTGCACCACCTATACCATCTGCATGCTAGCAGGTCAGGGCCAGGTTCACACGATGGTTATCGGTTGTGCCCCACAGATATATATAGCAGGTCTACACTCTGGCAGTGTTGTGCAACTGCTGCCACTCACTCACTTGTAACCTGCAAGGTTTTCATGGCAAAGCAAATAATGACTAGTCTTTGGGGATATGATACTGTGGAGCCTGACAGAGAGGTACCAACATTAAGGAAGAACCTTCCGCTCCCCCTGTTTATTTGCTGTGTTATTTCTCTATTAGCCCATTAATTATGCTTCATGAAAGATAAAACATCATGCTGTATGTGTTTCCCCACTCAATTTCTGAACTGTCTGCTTGATATTCAGAAAATCTGTTACAGGTGTTATGCCATTACAGGTTACCCAAACCCCATACTTGTTTATATCCCAGATTCAGTAATAACATGCCATACGGACAAACTTGAGAAGTGAACATTGACACTAGCACCACATAATTTGGGATCCTGAATATATGGTAACAGATCCTACAGAAATAATTGTATATGTAAAGGCAATATTTTTGTAACATGTGGTGGGTGATACGATACGATGCAGTATATTCTGGCAGAGGTGTATAATGTTACAGAGGATCCTGTTGCTTCTGCATCACTACACCTACCACACTACATGACATCATATCCCAGAAGACTACTATCTTCACAGCCCATACTATAAGAACTTCACAACTCACCAAACAATACATTCTGTATAATAAAAAATGACAACAATAACAACACTGATGTATGCATGCAGAACTAGAAACCTGTACAACAGGAAAGCAACCTCAGTATTCTGGTCATAACTGCTTGTTTGGTTCACCTGCAAACTTTCATGATAAACCTACTATCTTACCTTATTTTCTGCCACCATGTCAACCACACAGATTGTACAGCACATTATAAGACATGAAGTTCCCAAAAATCTAACATCCACCACAAACTGCTAGGTGCCACAAGGGTGATATGAAGCAATTTCAATACTAAGGATCCATAAATATTAAGTGCCACCATACAAAAATTCTAATGCTACAGGAACCTGATGCCATGGATTTGTGCAGCCCTGAGATGACAAAAAAATCAATAATAAAGACAGGGTTTGGTCTTGGAAGGAGACAGTTTTGGCCTATTTCAGCATACTGTCCTGACATCTGACTGGCCACATCAGCCAGTAGCCTGGATCATATTCAAGCTGAGGACCTCCAGAGCACAATATGAATGTTAATACTACAGATAACTTGCTCAGTGCCTTTATGTTTGTCTGTTTATCCATTTTCTATTGGAGTCACTAACTTCTCCCTGAGAATAATTATGCCCCAACACAGCAGTGTATAATGGAGTACAAGTGAAGGCCCTTGAATTTTGGCAATGGATAGAGGTAAGACATCAGTTTCATGGTCCAGCCCCTTCACCTGTGGTATGTATTGCCTCGGAAGCTTGGAGGGCCCCAACAGCTATGGTAGATATACCAAGAAATGGAAAATCTCTGTTCTTACCAATTGAAACTGGATCCTCTAGTCATCCAGTCCCATAGCCTAGAAACTATACTGACTGAACTCCACAGGCAGTTAAGTTACCAAAATTTGATGACTATTTTCATCACATATTCACTTATATACCAGTTTGCTGATACACAGTGAGTTCTGCAGGCTGTATTTCTATGGCATGAACTTACTATAATACTGTTACTACAGAACCCATGAACTGGTAACTCCACCATGGCTGTTATATATAGGCATTATAATATTATAGGTGCTAGCACATAAAGCAATCCCTGTACAGGCCTGCTACAGGCCCAAAGGGTTCCAGGAGGTTGAGGCTCCCAGATTTATGGAAAATTGGCAAAGAAAGGTGGTAAGGTTGTCAGCCCTATGCACCGGCCGCCTTTTCCCCCCCTGGTACTCATTATCTGTTAAAAGGCTGAGTCAACCCCAGTGCCATAGCAATGCTGGAAGAATTATGTCAATGAAAAATTCTACTGATACCATCAGGAATCAAACCCACAAAGCTCTGGCTTGTAGTGCAGTGCCTGAATGAACTGCGCCACCATGTGCCCCATTTTGGGTGCTATATGCACTATATTACACAAGTAGTATCCTATTACTTGCAGGGTACTAGATTAGGTCTTGCCAGTAATAAAATGTCGATTGCATAAATGTTGTAATTTCATTTCATATTATTTGGAATGACTCAATGATGAGTGTCACCCTAAGTTCAGACAGTAAGGGGCAAGTCTCTATTACAGTCTAATCCAAATTCAGATGGGAAGACAGAAAAGTTGCTACAACCACATTGTTATAATTAACAGACATCTTGTAGCCCATGTCTCAGCAGGGATTTGGATTATTTATCAGTTTAATTACTCTCAGTCTTGAAGTCGGGCAGACAAGATCTATTAACATCACCAAGGGAATCCACACTAATAAAACTTATGGTTTAATGCCAGTGGCTGTACATCTATCACTCCAAGTTTACCACAACCTACTGCACCCCTCAGCAAAAATAAGACATCTGTATCTGCCAAACTAGGAATGCATGAACTGTTGGTTTCCAAACTGCAGATACAACTTGGCACTCCACAGGATTTACCACTCCCCGCACATCATGGAGTTAAACTAACACACTTTATTCAGACACCACATAAATATGACCACCATCAAAAATCTCTCAACAGTGGCAGCATAAAAAAACGAAAGCTACAATGCTAGTATGTCTGTTCAACAATTAAACATCTTGTTATATCCTATCAAAATTCACTTGATTCATAAAAATTAGCATAGTAAAGCACACTATAACTACAAAAATTAGCACTACAGCGTCAGCCTTATGATGGTATCCTGTTGGTCACAGGTAGGTACTGCTGTTTCAATAGACCAGTGATGTGTGATTTTAAAAGAACTTTCAAGGGATCGAGCAGAAACACAGTGTAATTGATGTCAGCATCATCGTACAAGCTGGGGCTGCATAATTTGTTCATATATAATGTAAACATATACAGATAATTTTATGGAAAAAGTAACAGTCAAATATATCATTAAGACTTTTATGAATATATCTCATCAATCTTACAAACTTCAGCAATGCTTAATGCTTGTAATTGTGAATTTCCTTGAAGGTGGTCGTTTAAGACTGAAACATTTAAGAAACAGTTACAAAGTAAGGACTGATATATATATGTGTGTGTGTATACAGCGATGACAAATTACTTCATATTATTTATATTTTGAGCTGGTCCCACTTGGTGTAAGCACATCAGACTGTTCCTTCTGAGTGTGCACTATGTACCTGTGTGCATGCACCAGCATCAGTCCAGCTGACATAATGACTTTCACACGCTGCACCACTGGGTTTGGTTTCTGATCCTCCTCACGCAGTGCCTGCATGATATGCGACTTGTCATGCCAGGTGGGCCAGTCACTCCTTCCACTCCGCGACAGCTGTGAACATTGCACCACATACATACAACTCTGGGACCTCTCAAGTGTCTCACCACATGGGATGATGATGATGATTATGATGAACCCCCTATCAATTTTCACTTTCTCATACATAACACAGGAAAAGAATAATACCTGCAAATAAAATTCAAATTGGGATTTTGACAGAAATTAAAGTTTTGATGTCCTTAATAAATGTATATACTGCATCTACACTGCAGTGTCAGTTTAATGTGTACATGAACAACTTGAGCACTCCTATCACAGTTCAGGATACTGCATACAAATTGATTTTAACATTATTATTTTGTCCTTTAGTATCAAGTTTATAAGTATGTGAATGTCTTTTCATAGTGCATCTTTTCGTCATATTATCTGTTCTATTTGGCTATTGTACTTGTAAATTTTTGATTGTAAGTCATGATTTAAGCTCAGTTAAGTGAGTTACATTTCTTATAAATAGGAAGCCTGCATCATGATGCACCCCCTTAAAAAAGTGACATTCTGTTATGTTTATATGGATGGTGCTCAGTGCATTAAAAAGAACTGAGCTTTTAGCTTTAGCGAGCGTGTGTACCAGCCACTTAGACTGAAGCGCTGTGTACTTGGTTCCTTAGGCCCCCAAAAATTTGTAAACCTGTGGAAATCTTGTATCCTCCATTTTGTAGGTTAGTCATACCATTAATGAGCCTAATTAGCAGCCTACAAGATGGCACACAGCAACACAAGAGAGGGGTAGTGAAGCAGAAACTGGAGAACATTGTGAGTACCCAGTACACTTCCCATGACTGCAGAACATAGCATATCCAGCACACAACAAACGCTACTAACTGACGCGCACATATTGGCTTCAAGTAGTTGACTGACCTGTCACCCCCACTGAGTTACATGGAATCATCCATTTCACGCCACGACAAAATCTGCTTTCTGTGTGTGTGCCATCTCATTCTGCGTGTGTGCCGTCTCATTCTGCATGTGTGCCGTCTCATTCTAACTGCAGTACGGCTGATAATCATAACCTCTTTTTTTTTTTTAAAGAGTACATTGTATCTGGATACATATTTGTTACAAAATGTGTAACCAAGTTTGCTCTTTGGTCTGCTGGGATGTAAGCTATGGTAAAAAATGTACATAAAACCCTATACCAAATTCCTCTGTGATTAACGTATAGTTTATACAAGAACACACATAAACCTTGGTCAGAATTTTTATGTATTACTCTTGCAATGCCTCAATCGTACAATAGCCTAACTTGCCAGAAATTATAACAGAAACTAGAACAATTTCTTAAAACCAATTTAATATTATCCTTATCAGCATGGCACAAGCAGCATAGCAGATAAACCCCTCACCGTGAAACCTGAATGGATGGTAGGTGACAGTATCTGATACAGTATACAATGTTTGCTCATTTATTTTGTTTATCCCAACCTGTTTTATTTACACCTCTCAATGACGACAGCTTTGTGAGTTCATGCCCCTCAAAAAATTTATGATGTTAGAACAAGAAGTCACTGTGGTGAAAATTTGTAAAAGTAGGTATCTGTCCTTTTGAGGAGCATGTTTGTTGTTTAACAGCTGAGACTACAAGTGAAACCCTCATGGAGGATAATATATTTGATGGCCAATATAAAGTATTACAGATAAGCTGAAAACCCCCATAAGTGTAGCCTACCACATGTAATGAAGATAAAGTTACAAGAAATTTAAGCATTATAAGAGGGCATATTTTGTGACAGCGATGGGAAATTATGAAATTCTGAAAGTGAAATATCCCATAGTATAGTTGCAAGGAAGGAATGCATTTCAAATAGCCTGAATGTTTACTAAAATTCCATAGTTAATGGAGATGGTTCTGAAGAAATGACTGGAACTGAATATTGTGTAACTATCAGTGATGTTATTGTTGGTTCATATACAGTAGAATAACATGTCACTGGGTTAGTTGTTAATGTTACTTTAGGTATGGAAGAATCAATGTGAAATTAATGTTTGGGTAAACTTGCAGATTGTATTAGATCAGGAAGAATTCATCAGTTAACTGCTGCATGGTTGCTTCTCAGGGTAAGTGTTGTTAACCTTTTGGCGCTGGAATTATTTTTTTAATTTTAGCACACCCTGTATATAAAATGTGAATAATACAGCAACCAAATATGTTAGAATTATGAAACAACCTGCATTTTGAAGAGAAAAAAACGGAGAGTATATACCATGTTTAAAATATTCAGTGCCTATATTTGTTGAATAAATATATAAAATGCAACTTTAGAGGTTAGCGGTGCAGTATGACCACAATAGTTGACATTAGGCGTCGAAAGGTTAACTGAGAGCAGCAAATTTTTTTGTTGAGTTTTGGATGATACTATGCACTGCTGAAGTCAAGCAGTGTTACATGCACGTGCGCATACGTGTGCGCGCGTGTGTGTGTGTGTGTGTGTGTGTGTGTGTGTGTGTGTGTAGTTCTGCTAAAGGAATATAGATCAGAAGAGACATATTAATTTTAGACACTATTGTTCACTGGGATGTAAGTTGCGTGCAAAGATGCTATCCTAGAATCCTATTTGGGAATATTGTAGGAAATATGAATATTGTGACTAGATTGTTTATGTTTGTTTCGCAACATATATTGTCATTTCTTCTATTTCTATGGTCTTTAATTTTGTTACTTTTTCATATTCAGCTTCACCAGATTTGAACCATTCACAAGAAAGAGAAGTCAGTTTCTCTGGGAATGTGGTTGTCATATTGGGATTTGGCAATGTCAAATTTAAAAGAATCATCCTGAATTTTAACACAGAGCAAAAAAAAAAACATCTTTTGCCAACCGGTGTAATTAACAGAAACAATATCACTAAATAGCATGACTGTTAAATGTCAAACTCACGAGGCAAAGCACACAGGCTCCTGCACAACCATACTGCCACAATCCACTTGCTACATTCTGGCACCCACATGCACCAGCCACTTGCATGCTGCCTGGCATGCTATAGGATTGGGGATCACAGTGTGGGCATATGAAGGGCAGGGCATAGTGCAGCATATCACATCTATCCAAAAACATTGGTTTGTGCTTTACCTCAGTAGCAGTACCAGTTTGGGGAACAAATCATTAAATTTGGGGGATTTCAATCTTGACTTCATTAAAAAAAAAATTTCTAATTAGTAATTTTCTTGGGTTTTTAAAATCAAACTAGGGAAAAACTCAGAGATCTCAATGCTAAAGTATATTATAGTATACTACAGAACTGGGGTCAAGGGGAGTCGGCCGGGCCATACCGGGATCACTAGGTTGCTGAGGGGGGGATCTAGCTATTCTCCAGGGGTGGTAGATGCTGATTATAGCCTCTCTCCACCCAAGACCGTCTGTGCATGGTGAAAAGCCACATCCTACGAGTGGTGACCCCGTTGCGCAGAACACAGCGGATCTAAAGGAGTAAACCTTGAAAAACAATCCCCAATCCTATGGTGTGAGTGCCGTGTCTAGGGGATGAATGGCAGTGGGTGAGTCTGTCTTCAACGGCACCCTCTGGGATACCGGGCAACCTTCCAGTTTTATTTAGCCTTGCAAAGGATACGGACTCTGCTTGGTGGACCAAATATTTCCCCAGATCCTACGGGATCAAGATTAGAATAACTCAGAGTCTAAGGAGAGCTCTGCAATAGGGGACTTCAGTAAAAACTCTGAGATTGAGAGTAATTCAGAGTTTAAGGAGAGCTCCGCAATAGTGGAATCCAGTAAGGATTCTATGGAGGGCTCCAGTTAGGTGGAACTCCGGTAGAAGGTAACTATACATAGTAACTTCAATATTTATACCTGGGTTCCTTCTTTTGGACCCGGAGGTTATCCCTGATCCTGCAGGATTGAGATTGAGAGTAATTTAGAGTTTACAGAGAGCTCTGCATTAGGGGACTCCAGTAAAGATTCTACAGAGGGGTCCAGTCAGGTGGAACTCTGGTAGAAGGCAATTATACATAGTAATTTTGACATTATACCTCCCAACATTCTACCTGGGTTCCTTTTTCTGGACCCAGAGGTTTTTCCCTGATCCTGTGGGATTGAGATTGAGAGTCATTCAGAGTTCAAGGAGAGCTCCACAACAGGGGACTCCAATAGGGATTTTACGGAGGGCTCCAGTTAAGTAGAACTCCAGTAGAAGGCAACTGCACATAGTAACTTTGCCGTTTATACCTGGGTTCCTTTTCTTTTGGATCAGGAGGTAATTGGAAATTAGGTATGGGGGGCCATCTGGAACTTCGTTGAAGGAACAGGGCTCCTTTTAACTTAATATAGTATATGGGGCACAAGGGGCCTGTCTTAAGGCCTAGATGCATCAGGCCTGGAAGGACTCAAACACGATTATTATTCTATTCTATTCTACACAACAGAATGCAGTTTCAGTACAGAGTTCCATACATTTTGGTATAACAGCATTCCTGACCTCAGGCAGATGTCTGGTGGCAGCCAAGTTTTAAAAAGAATTTTACAGTCATTTTCCATTGGTACAAGCAGTCTCTACCTATGAAGTTGGCACTGGCTGGCATAGGACCTGAAAATGGATTAAGAGCCCAATCCCATGTGACACTGAGTACTTGTAGGATGTAACAGAAAACTTTCCTTGCTCATTCAACCTGTGAAACACCTCTACTTATCTGGTGCTGCTGACAATTGCATGTCACCTTACCAAATAATCTGTTACCATGGACTTTCATAAAATATTTTGGCCTGAAGTGTTTAGCATGTGTAACTTAAATGTTTTGGTTCACTTTACTATTTAAATATGTATGTTAGCATTTGAACAGTATAATTTAAAGATTTGTAATTACTGTTCGAAAATGGAGACTTCTTGAGTCTTGTTAGCAACTTCCCAACCAAGCAAATGGCACTGATGATATTGCCCATCAAATGCTCACACTCAACATAACTTTTCCCAATTTCTTCTACTTGCTTGCCCATCCATTCTTCTGTTTTTATTCATGAAAACTTGTATTTGGCCAATTTTTTTCATATCTTGTAGCTTGAGTCATATTCTTTGTGGCCACTCAGTTTTCTTTTATTAGCCCAAATTTTTCTCTTGTGTTATGCTCCAATTGACAGGGAGGCAGATGAAGAATAACAAGTTCATACTACACAAAGTTTCTGTCAACACTATGTGCTGTTGAATTTTGGATTAATTAATTTAATGGTACCAGAAATTTCAAAACCTGTCATATCTTCCATGCAATGGTTGCTGCATGAATCCAACCACTTCTTTGTGGTATCTTTCCTCCTATAGCAGTAGGTGGCCTATCAATGTGGACAATATGCTAAGATGCTACATCCAGCATTATTAAATAATTTGCAGGCATCACCTAGTATGAAGAAGATAAGCAATGTACTATAAAGTTAACAACCAGGCACGTTCATGCAACCACTGCTGCTGCAGAAAAGCAACTGAGTGTGAGTGTCTGTATTCTTGCCTTGGTTATCCAGCAAGCCGATCGCACCTTTTCTGCATTGTGTTTATATTGCAATCTATGGTCTGTCTGGCTCAACCATATTTGTCCACATTATCTCATAAATGGCACAACTTTTGGAGAAAACTCATTGTACATAAAATGTATTTTCCAAATTTCTCCACAATCTTTGTCTCAAAAATTCTTCATTCTGAGAAAAATTCAGCAAGATAATATCATAAATGTGCATAGATCTTCATGTAAAGTAGCTGTTATTCTTGTCAGATTTTAATCAAGCCTGAATTTTTTTGACATATTTTTAAGAAATCTCATATATCAAATTTCAAGAAAGTGCCTACAGTGGGAACCATGTTGTTCCCTGCACAGACAGACAGACAGATGGATAAACATGATGAGCTAATAGTCACTTTTTGTAATTTTGCAAATGCACCTATAAAGATGCCAATATAGCAGCCGTAATTTCAAAAAACAGGTGGTATAGCATTTGGTCCCCACCCTCTTAAATATAAGCTTATGGACATTGGTAATTGTGTATTGCACTAACTGTTTATAACAACAAATTACATGTAACAAACTATGTACACAAATCACCTGGTAAAATTGCTTAAATTCATTCAAAATCCTATTTTGGATCCTGATTTAAATATTAGGACAGCATGTGGGATAAATCTACTGATGCCTCCTTGCATACACTGTACGCAATTTCACATAAACGATTATAGTTCCCACTCCTAGTGGCACTATTCTGTAGTTCAAATATCCGGTGAAAAACAATTTTAGCAATAGCCAAAAATGGGGCAACATGCAACAATATGCACTTTGCAACTGCTTGTCACTAAATCACCTGTAATCCCCTAGTACCATGTGTGGACAAGACTGCTAGCAAGCTTCACAACTAAAATGAAGGAACAAAGATGGGTGGTGGCAGATGTGCAGCAGCAAGGGATGTGATCTCATGCTCACTGGCCAAAAAGCATCAGTCTGTTGAAGCATCTGCAAAAAATTCTAAGACCCAAGCAGTTGACAGTGCGGCCAGTGTCAGGAGCACATGGCCAACTTTTGTAAAACACTAACAAGATGTATACTGGCTCACCATTCATGCAGTTGAAGTCTTCTGTACCAAACATTTCACTCATCCATTTTCATTCCTGCATTTTAGAGTAACTAAAGAACATAGTGATGAGGTTTGCAACCTTACAACTTAAGCCACCCCTTACCTCCAACCACTTCACCATAACTGAAACCAAAATGATCAGTTTGCTGCTACTGTACATTCTCAAAATATCACATTACTTTTGCTGTTTTCCTCAGAAACAATCATTCCAGCAACAAAGAGGGTCAGGGCCAAGAACACCGAGTAACTGATGGTATAAAATGACACTTCAAGGGATGAAACAATTAATTTAATTACACACTGTTAATATGGGCGATTTATAGTGCCAGAAGGGGTGAACAACACTTGTAGGAAAATGATGTATAGGTGGATGATGGATAGAGGGTTCACTGTAACTAAATAACTTAACTCAATAAATCTCCCATCCATACTAATCTTAAGCCACAGATGGAGACAAAGAAACCCTCTTGATACTCACTTCCAAAATTAGAGACAGACAAGCAGGATAGAATGTCATAAACACAACGTAGTTCACAATGGCTGACATACAGGCAAAGCAGCACAACACCTCCAAACGCCGAACACCTGCCAACATTACCACATAAATTAGTTTCATGTTTCAACACTGAGAGCAGAGTAATTTACATGATGCAGAAATGTCATATTAACGAAGTATAACAAAGAACCATCCTTTTCAACACAACTAGTTTTACTTGAACAGAAAAAACATCAGCATCTAACATGTTTCAACTCTTTCAAGCCATCATCACATTACACTCAGAAACAATACTCAATCTTATTTTAGCTGTTCTCTATATACACCTTCCTGTAAAACCTACTATATCTGTTTAGTTCATATCAAAACTACTCTTATTTTCTAAGTCCGAGTTGTTTTATGGTGCTGCCAGCTAAGAAGGAATAACACTGGACCAAGTTTGTTAATACTATAATTTACAAATCAATGTGTAAACAGCAATATTTATGAACCTCACATAGTTTTTAGAGAGAATAGAGGAGGATAGGATGCCCAAAAAGATCTTCACTCATGAACTGGAAGGGACAAGGTGAAGGGGAAGACCCAGGAAGGGATGGAAAGAGGAAGTACAAAGAGATCTTCAAGCGCTGGGAGTGAGAAGATGGAGAAAGTTGGTGATGTATAGAAGAAAATTAAGGATATTGTTCAACAGGCCAAAGCCCACAGCGGGCTGTAGTGCCAATGGAGGAGGAGGAGGAGGAGAAGGAGGAGGAGAAGATGGAGGAGGAGGGGGAGGAGAAGGAGGAAGAAGAGGAGGAGAAGAGGAAGAGGAGGAGAAGAAGAAGAAGGATAAGATGGAGGAGGAGGAGAAGGGGAAGGAGGAGGAAGAGGAGGAGGAGAAGGAGAAGGGAGAATGAGAAGGAGGAGAAGATGAAGGAGGAGGGGGAGGAGAAGGAGGAAGAAGAGGAGGAGGAGAGGAAGAGGAGG
>Ga0131853_10003115_pt1 | contig 29734 bp, 26 predicted proteins | sample TergutLab28metaG_FD_92764 | JGI IMG/M metagenome (GOLD analysis project Ga0131853, IMG submission 92764) | Labiotermes labralis P1 segment gut microbial communities from Petit-Saut dam, French Guiana - Lab288 P1 (version 2) (version 2) | ecosystem: Host-associated > Arthropoda: Insects >... | reverse complement strand
TATACGATTGCCTTCGACTTTCAATTCTTTAAGCGCTGTGTTATTTGACAAGTCAAGTTCGCTTATCAAATTGCCGCTGACATCAAGATGTATCAAATTAACATTACTCGACAAATCGAGTTCGGTTAGGTCGTGTCCGCTGACGTTCAGGTATTCGAGCGAGACAAAATGTTCTATGCCGCTCAAATTTCTGATTGTCGGAATAGTCGATTCGTTTCTTGCCGCTCTTACTTCATTGATTATTTGCAAATCCAAGGTGTCGATGTCTTTAACGTCGGTGTTGAAAATCGGGGCGGGGGCGGTTTTTTCTATTAAAGAATACACTGCCGCAAGGAAATTCGTGTCGGTGAAATTGCTTGTTATATTTATCGGACAATCTTGTGTTAACTGCGCAATCGCTCTGCTTTCGATATGGGTGCTGTCTCTTTGGCAGATTCTTGTGCTGTCGCCCGCCGCAAAACAAGTTGCAGGCGTTATCTGCCACGAGCCCCAGTTATGCCCTAATGCCGCGACATCTTCATTTTGTATATCGGTGTCGCCGCATAATGAGCAGGTTCTTGTTCGGCTTCTTGTTCCCGCGGTTGTGCAGCTTACGCCTGTCGTATCCCAAGCAGGGTCGCTCCATTCGTGTGCAGTGCAATCAAAATCAAAAATATTGCAGTCCACCGAAACTCCTCTTAGAGAAAGGTGATTTATTGAGCCCGTTGTTGCTCTGCCTTCGACGACATTGTGAATAATTACACCGCTTAAAAGAGATTTGTCTATGCTCGGTCTGCGGAATGCGCCGTTGCCTACCCAAGCAGGTTGCGCAAAATCAGACAAGCTCAGCGTTCGAGTAATATTTTGTCCTGCCGCCAAATTTGCTCTGAAAAGCGCTCCGCCGTCCGATAATTGAGGGTCATCCATCGCCAAAATTAAAAGTAGCGCTTCGTTTGAAGAATATGTAATATCAATTTCGGAAAATTCCTCCCAGTCGCTGTCAAATTCTGTCCTGATTGCAGTCCAAGCCCATCTGTTCTGCCCTGCGTTTGATGTTGCCGTATTAAATGTAAATGAAACGTTTTCGGGTTCGACATTAAAACTTACTCGAGAACCTAATGTGTCAATATCAATTTCCCAACCGTGCCATTTCCCGTTTGCCAAATCGGGACCTGCAAGCATCGGCGTTGTTTCTTCAAAATCGCAACCGTTTCTTGTGCAAGTTCTTCGCCGTAATCCGTTTGTTTCGCAGGTTGCGGCGGTTATTACCGTCCAAGCGCCGAAACTATGAAGACATTCACCGATTCCGAGAATGTGTCCAAAGCGCCCCCAATGATAATCTTCACTGTATGCGTTTACCGCTTCCGGTGGGACGTATAATACCATGTTTGAGAAAGCATGAGAGTGGAACTGATTATAAAAAATTACCTGCGGGGTAGTCGCTAAATTGGTTACTGATGTTAATTGGGTTATCCAAGAAATCCAAAAAGCAAATTGTTCAATCGTTGTCACCGAAGCGGGAATAGTCAATGCTGTCAGGCGAGATTCGGCAAAAGCTCTCAATTGAATCTGTGTTACTGAATTTGGAATGGTCACTGATGTTATGGCGGCATTTTCGAATGCACCGGCTCCAATAGTTATTACTGTACTCGGTATTGTATAATGTCCCTCTCTGCCGGTTGCGTATTGTATCAAAGTAGTCGCAGCTTTATTAAACAAAATGCCATCGATAGAACGAAAATAAGTGTTGTTTTCATGCACATTAATAGCCGTTAATTTTGGATTTTTCGCAAACACTTCTCCCCCGATAGTCGCCAAAGAGTACCCAATAGTTACCGTCTCTAAATTCCCTCCCAATAAATCACTTAAATCAGCATCTGCCGTCGCACTAAAACCCCTAAAAGCGACGGATCCAACAGATGTCACGGAATTTGGAATATTTATTGATGTCAAACCGGCACCCCAAAACGCCCCCCCTCCGATTTCTGTCACGGAATTAGGAAGAGTTATTGATGTCAAAGCCGTGTTGAGATAGAAAGCATTTTGTCCAATAATTCTTACCGAATTGCCAATAGTCACATCGCTTAAACGACTGGCATTCGAAAAAGCACTATTGCCTATTACCTCTACTGAGTTAGGAATTCTTATGGATGTTAAATTGGTAGCGTACGCAAAAGCATCTCTATCGATATATGTAACTGTTTCGGAAATGCTGACAGATGTTAAATTGGTAAGGTTACTAAAAGCACGCTCCGTGATATTTGTTACACCGTTTCCTATGACAATAGTGGTAATACTATCTCTGACGGGCGCCCAGGGGGTTCCACCCGTTAGGGACATCTGTCCCGTTCCGCTCACCGTAAGCGTTCCTCCACTCAAAGTTGCGACAACATCTCCTGCATTTCCTGTGAAAGGATCGCCGATTTCCCACGTTTGTCCCCACGCCACACTTGCGGCAATCCATATCGCCGCTAAAATCTTGATAATTCTAAATTTGCCCATAAGGCAACCTCCTAAATTAAAATTGTTAAATTTTCCGACAGAAACAAAAAGAGGTCGTTCTGCCGAAAATTCATATTTTTCGCCAAAAAGACACGAATACACCTAATCGTTTTTGTAGTTTACATAAGTAAAAAACATATCCTAACACAAGATGGGCAGAACAACCGGAGTTGTTCTAGTGTTAAGATTTATATTGCTTTTATACAAGCTACATAAACTACAATTTAACGAAATGCAGAGATAGTATCTCCGCTATATCGTATCTTTTTGGCAAGGGGAAAATACGTTATTTTTACTGAGGATTACGGTTTTTTGTGAAAATGTTTTGTTTTTTATTGCGCATAACGTATTTTAAGGTCAAAAAGCTCTTCAAGAAAGGGATTTAATATGACTAAAACAATATCTGTCCGTATTGACGACGGCATAAAGAGACAAGCCGATGAATTTTTTGCCGGCATAGGAATAAACACAGCAACTGCGCTGAGAATGTTTATCTATTCTTCTGTCTGCGGCAAAAAAATTTCCTTTCCTGCTATAAAAAAGCCAAACGCGAGATTGCTCAGAGCCATAAACGATGCAAACAGCGGACATAATTTGTCGCCGAAATTCAAAACGGCAAAAGACGCTGTTGCTTCTATGTTAGAGGACTGAGTTATGCTTGAAATACGCTACACCAAAGATATGAAACAAGACGTTAAAAGAATGGTAAAACGAGGCAAAAATATATCAAAACTGGAAAGAGTTTTGTATTTATTGGCAAACGGAAACGAACTTCCGCCAAAATATCGAAATCACAAATTAACGGGGAATTATTCCGGACACTTTGAATGCCATATTGAACCTGATTGGTTGTTAATATATAAAATATTGAATGACGAGCTGATTTTAATCGCAACTGCGACAGGAACACACTCCGACCTATTCTAAAAGTCTAGCGCCATTAGCATATATTACCTGAAACCACAAAAGTTCCAACGACTTTGTGTAAAATAGTGTTTTGTAACAAATACGCATCATTGTTGAATATTTTATGCAAAAAATAATATGTATTTGCCTTTTGCTTGATAAAAATAGTATTTTCCCCCTAACAAAAGACAAAAATTTTACAAGAAAGGGAAAAAAATGTCTGAAACACTTGAATTTCAAACAGAGGCGAAGCAGCTGCTTAACCTTATGATCCACTCGCTTTATAGCCAAAAAGAGATATTTTTGCGCGAAATTATCTCTAACGCAAGCGACGCGCTCGACAAACTTCGCTTTGAGGCGCTTACAAATTCGGCGATAAATGCGGACGCCGATACTCTTAAAATCACCATTTCCGCAAACAAAGAAAACCGCGTTTTGACGGTTTCCGACAACGGCGTGGGAATGAACCGCGAAGAACTTATCAGCAATTTGGGGACTATCGCCCGCAGTGGAAGCAAGGCGTTTCTCGAAAAACTTTCGGGCGACCAAAAACTTGATTCCAATCTTATCGGACAGTTCGGCGTGGGCTTTTATTCGGTGTTTATGGTTGCTTCCAAGGTGGAGGTTCTGACCAAAAGAGCGGGCGGCGACGTTGCATATCGCTGGACAAGCAGCGGCGCGGGCGAAACGACTTATCAAATTGAAGAGGCGGCGCGTTTGGAAACAGGAACGGACGTCATCATTTATTTGAACGAGGGCGAAGACGAATATTTGGAGGACTACAAACTCAAAGGGCTTGTGAAAAAATACTCGTCGTTTATCGCGTTTCCCGTGCAGATGATGAGCACAGTTTCGGAAGCGGACGAAAAAGACGGCAAAAAAAGCGAACCGGAAACAATAAATTCGCTTAAACCGATTTGGGAAAGAAGCGCGAGCGAGGTTAAAGAAGAAGAATACGAAGAATTTTATTCGCAGGCGTGCGGGGGCTTCGGGAAAATCCTGAAAACCATTCACACAAAGGCGGAAGGCGCAATGGAATACTCGGCAATCGCGTTTATTCCCGAAAAACTTTCGCCCTTTGAAATGTATAACCAAGAGCGCAAACACGGCGTAAAACTTTACGTGAAAAAAGTGTTTATTTCGGACGATGTTAAGGAACTTTTGCCCGAATATTTGCGTTTTGTGCGCGGAATTGTGGACAGCGCGGACTTGCCGCTCAACGTTTCCCGCGAAATTTTGCAGGAAAATCCGATTATCAAGAAAATTCGCAAGGCGCTTACGGGCAAGATTTTCTCGGAATTGCAGAAACTCGCCGAAAAAGACAAGGAAAAATACGAGGCGTTTTGGAGAGAATTGGGAACAATTCTAAAAGAGGGCTTGTATAACGACTACGATAACCGCGAGACCTTGACCGAATTGGTGCGTTTTAATTCGAGCCACGGCGAAACCAAAGAATTTTTGACTTCCTTTGACGAATACATTTCGCGAATGAACGAAAAGCAGAAAGACATTTACTATATTATGGGCGAGACCTACGAAGGCGTTCGCAAAAGCCCGAATATGGAACTTTTCCGCGACAAAAACATCGAAGTAATTTACTTTACCGACCCGATAGACGAGTTTATTATTCCTGCGCTTTTTACAGTAAAGGGTAAGGAACTCAAAAACATCGCCGACAGCAAACTTGATTTGGGCGAACTCGAAGGCGACGAGAAAAAAGCGCTCGAAGAAAGCGAGGCGAAATACAAAAAATTCGTCGGTCGCGTAAAAAACATTCTTGACGCGGACGTAGAAGAGGTGAAAATAACCAACCGTCTCAAAGAAAGCGCGGCAAGAGTAGTTGACGGCGGCGGCGCAATGGGCGCTCAAATGGAAAGAATGATGAAAGCAATGGGACAAGCAATTCCCGAAAGCAAGAAAATTCTGGAAATAAACGGCAATCACGGCGTTATCGAAAAATTAAACGCGCTCTACGAAAAGGATTCCAAAAGCGAAGAATTGCAAGAGTGGGTAAAATTGCTTTACGAACAAGCGCTGATAGCCAGCGGACAACCCGTAAAGGACTTGTCGGGGTATATGCAAAGAGTAAACAAGATGTTTGAGAAAGCGGCGAGTTAAGTCGGCGGATTTCTTTGGTAGTTTAGATAGGTGAGTGCATAAAAATGCACTCACTTTTTTTGTTTATGCTGTTTGTTTGTGGCAAATATTATTTTACCACCGCAACAACTTGTGAATAGTGGAATTTTTGTTTCTGCTATTTACTACTATCTATTGATAAAACAAGCGGAGAATTGCCTCCGTGGGCTGTTCTGCTTGCCGTTTGTTTTTTTCATACAGGTAGTTTTTCACAAGTTGTTGCAAATTTATGAATTTGCAGGACAGCCCTTGCTGTTTCTGTTTTAACTATTTAATTTGCCGAGAGCGGCTAAGGAGGATTGAATGTTTAAGTGGGTATTAAAGAGTATTGACAGGCTGGTTTGGCAACAGGTTGTGCCGATTGGAGTGGCTTCTGCCGTAGGAATTGGCGGCACAGTGGCTGTGGTAAATATGAATAACGAGGTTAGGCATTTGCAAGCCACACAAAAAATTGAGTTAGAAGCAATAAGAATTGAAACAGACTCGACTGTTTTGAGGTTGCAAGCGGAAATTACCGCAATGAAATTACAAGCCGAATTGGACGCACTGCAAAGACAATTAGCAGAACAACAAGCCGCCGAAGAGAGAAGACAGGCAGAGGACGAGAGAAAGCGGCAGGCACCAGCGCAACCTGCCAGAAATTCCTCAATTGTCGGAAGATGGAGAAACGATCAGTGGGGTGTATTTACATTTAATTCAAACAATAGGGGAGATCTTACTGGTCGTGGTGGTCGTTGTAATTTCGACTGGACTCATAGAAATGGAATGGTAGATGTTTATTATAGTTGTGGTGGTTGGCAATCAGATGTTTTTACTTTCAGGGGTGGTAATACATTTACATTAAACGATATTGTCTATACAAGAGATTAGGTTTAGCCAACTGTTTGTTGTCTGTTAGCGTGTAAAAACTGCAATCACTTTTTGTTTGCACTGTTTATTTGCGCACTTTCTTTATGCCAAATATTATTTTCTCTTAATTCAGAGGGGAGAAAAAAAGTGAAATTTATATTAAAGCACAAAGACATTTCCGTAATTGAGCTGGAACTTGACGACGGCGGGACTATTTCTGCGTTCGGAGAACTGCTGAACGAGGCGCGTCTGCCTGTCGGGGCGCTTGGCAAAAACGCTTGAATGGTTATCTGTTGCACCTATTTACGACAGCGGAACATCAATGTGGTGCAAGGAGTTGGCGTTAACGGCTCCGAGCGCGCAGCTTGAAAGCAAACCTTTCAGAAGTAAGCACGAAAATCAAATAAAATTAGTAAAGGATTTTTCGTGGTTAAATCTTGATACGCTTGACGGCATAGAAGACGAATTCGCAGAAATTCTTTCAAAAGCAGTCAGCGACCCGTCGCTCCTTGCCGAACGGAACAAAAAACTTTGCTCTGCGCTAAGAAAACGAATAGAGTTGCTTAAAAGTATAGTTTCGTAAAAAAATAAGCTGACTGCAATTTGCAGTCAGCCTAAAGTCTTCTATTTCAGAATTGTGATAAATTAAATAACATCATCCTCATCGTTGAGCATACTTTCGTCGAACTCTTCTAATGGTACAAAATCTTCAGGGATAATGGCGATTTCCTCTTCTTCGATAAACTCTTCTTGGATTTCATCGTTTGTTCCGACTGCATCGTCGTTTTCGTCAATGATTTTTTCTTCTTCTGTCGGAAGTATTGAAAACATTCCGCTATCCGCTTTCATTGCTTCGATTAAATCTTCGCGTCCGATTTGTCTCAAATGCCTCTCTCTTTTGTATTCGTTTCTGTGCTCGGGGCAGAATTTGGGATAAATATATTGACGCGGAAAAATCTTTGTTGTAAACTGATTGGTACACTGAATTAAAGCGCAGTTCATAGTTTGTTCCACTACCGTTGTATATTTGTGCTGAATTGTCTGGTTTTTCAAATTCACATCTTCGGGTTTCGTCCTTTTGCGAATTCTATACCTGTCTTTTCTGTGTTCAACACAATATTTGGAAATATGGATACCGTAAAAAACCTTGCCACAACCGGGGTACATACATATTTTTTCTTTGAATTTTTGACCTCGCGGGGTCTTTGGTAATTGCATAACCTCTCCTCAAAATTAAATGTAGTGTAAATATACTGCAAAATTATTGATTTTGCTTGCTTTCGCCCCGATTTCGTGCAACATTTCTGTTAATTCTGCTTTTTCTGTGCTCTATAAAGCGTTGAAATTGCTCTTCGGTCAAAATTTCTTTCACTTTTCGGATATTTTGGTACATATTTACCGAAAGGGCTAAATGCAGATTGCCGATTTCAGAAACAATTCTGCTTATTTGGGCGGAATCGACCACATTTTTTGCGGCTTCGTCAATTAATTCGTTTCTCAGTTTGTCTAAATTCGCGAAGTTGTCAGAGTCCTTTGCACGAAATTCTCTGCGCAGTTCAACGAACGCCTCTCTTTGGGCAGGTGTTAAATCTAACGTTTCTATGAAACGAACTCTGTTTTGACCACCCTCGTTTTCGCCGCCGCCTCTTCTTTGTTGCTGTTGTTGTGCAAAACACGTAAATGTCAGCGCCAAAATTAAAATAAAACTTAAAATCTTCTTCATAAAAATCCTCCTTTTATTGTTGTTCAATCAAGCAATGAATAAAAACTATCGTCTATAAAAAGCACGTCTTCGCTTTGTGTGAAAAAATCATCAAGCGGCTCTTGCGGTTTTGGCGCAAGCAACAAAACGCCAGCAAGAATGAACGCAGGAACTGTGAAAAGTGCAGGCAAAACATACTTTTCGCCTACTATGCGAAATCTCACTTTTCCGTAAACATCGTCGGGAAGGGGCGGTAAATTATTACCGATTTGAGCAATAAAATCATCAAAATTTTTCATCGAAATCCTCCCTTATCTTTTGTTTTAACCGCATAATTTCTACTCTAAGCGCGCCCGAAGTTTTTCCTGTAATCTGCGCCAAATCGTCAAACGAAATCCCATCGACTTCTCGGCTTATAAGCAAAAATCTTTCTTGCGCGGAAAGCGATGAGAGTATTTTTTCCGCAAGATTTTTGTCGCTTATCCTGTCTTCGCCGCTTTTAACTTCTATGTTTTCATTAAGCGGCAATTCCCGCCTGCTTTTCTTCTTGTTGATAAACTTCATTGTTTCATTAAGCGCAATTCTGTAAATCCAAGTAGAAAACGCCGCTTCAAAACGAAAGTTTTTTATGCTTTTGTGAAGAACGACAAAAACGTTTTGCAAAACAACTTTAGCGTCGCTTTCGTTTTTTAGCGTTCTCAGCACAACCCGCCAAACAAATGGAGCATAGTGGTCATAAATCTTTTTGAAACCACGCGCGCTTCCGTAGTTTTGCAAATCATCAAGCGGCAAATCGAGCAAATCTTCCTCCGTGCTTCGTTCGTATTGTTAGTTATTGCTAATCAATAGTTTTGTTACAAAGATATGAACTTTTGAGATAAATTTCTGTTTTTTAGCAGATTTTACTTCAAAAGTCCGTGTTTTTCTCTGACAGCTTTATCCAATTCTGTAAACATCGCGGGATTATCCACAAGATAAGTTCTTGCGTTTTCGCGACCTTGCCCAATTCTTTCGCCGTTGTATGAGAACCAAGAGCCGCTTTTTTCGACCAATCCGTCGGCAACTGCAACGTCAAGCAAATCGCCCGATGTAGAAATTCCCTGATTGTAGATAATGTCGAAGTCCGCTTCTCTGAAAGGAGGGGAGACCTTGTTTTTTACGACTTTAAGATGAACGCGATTACCTAAAATTTCATCGCCCTCTTTGATAGCCTCTTTTTTACGCACGTCAATTCTAACACTGGCATAATATTTCAGCGCGTTTCCGCCTGTGGTTGTTTCGGGGTTGCCGAACATTACACCGATTTTCATTCGTAATTGGTTTATAAATATGAGACAGGTGTTTGTTTTGGAAATAATCGGCGTAAGTTTTCGCATCGCCTGCGACATCATTCGCGCTTGCAATCCGACGTGGCTGTCGCCCATATCGCCCTCGATTTCGGCTTGAGGAGCGAGTGCCGCCACCGAGTCTAAGACGATAATATCCACTGCTCCGCTTTTTGCCAATGTTTCGACGATTTCCAGAGCCTGTTCGCCCGAATCGGGTTGGCTCAAAATCAAATTTTCGACGTCAACGCCGAGCGTTTTTGCCCACGACGGGTCAAACGCATATTCCACATCGACCAAAACCGCTGTTCCGCCTGTTTTTTGCGCGTTGGCGATTGCGGTAAGGGCGAGAGTTGTTTTTCCCGACGATTCGGGACCGTAAATTTCTACTATTCTGCTTTTGGGAAAGCCGCCTACGCCGAGCGCAATATCAACCGAAATCGCTCCCGATGAAATTGCTTCTATCGGTGCAACGGGACCCGAATCGCCGAGGCGCATAATCGAGCCTTTTCCGTGTTCTTTTTCTATTTGGCTGAGCGCGTTTTTAAGCAAGTCGCCTTTTGCGTTGCTTGCCGCTTCTGCTTTATCTTTTTTCTTTTCCGCCATTTTATATTCTCCTTTTTTTATTGTAGGGGCGTATTGCATACGCCCAAAATATCCAGGTCGTTTTTTTTATTGGGCGTATGCAATACGCCCCTACGTGATCGCGTTTTTATCGGGCGAAAAATATTTCGCCCCTACGTTGCCGGCGTTATTTCGCCACCTCAGTGTGTCTTGTTTCGCGGATTGTGGTTATTTTTATTGTACCGGGGTATTCCATTTCCGCTTCGATTTTCTTCACCATTGCGCGCGCCAATTCTTCGCATTGTGCGTCGTTTACTACGCCCGGCATTACCATAACGCGAACTTCGCGACCTGCTTGTATCACAAATGCTTTTTCGACTCCGTTGAAACTTGTCGCGATTGCCTCGAGGTCGGTCAGACGGTTTACGTAATTTGTGAGCGTTTCTTTGCGCACGCCCGGTCTGCTCGACGAAATTGTGTCTGCCGCCTGAACAATAACGGGATATACCGAAATCGCGGTGCAATCTTCGTGGTGAGCGGCAATAGCGTTGCAAATTATGCTGTTTTCACCTGCTTCTTCTGCAATAGTTGCACCCAAAGCGGAGTGCGTTCCCTCGTTTTCGCGGTCAATCGCCTTGCCTATATCGTGAAGCAAACCTGCTCGCACAGCTGTTTTAACATCATAGCCGAGTTGTGCCGCAATAACCCCCGACATTACGGCGACTTCGTGCGAGTGTTGCAATACGTTTTGTCCGTAAGAAGTTCTGTATTTTAAGCGTCCGAGCATATCTACAATCTTGGGCTTAAGTCCGTGAACATCCAAATCAAGCATAATTTCTTCTGCCGCTTGCTTCATCTTTACTACGATTTCTTTTTGCGCTTTATTTACTACTTCTTCAATTCTTCCCGGGTGAATTCTTCCGTCTCCGATTAACTGCTCAAGCGAAAGACGGGCAACTTCGCGGCGAACGGGGTCAAAACACGAAAGCACAACTGTGTCGGGCGTGTCGTCAACAATGACATCAACTCCCGTAAATTCTTCAAATGAGCGGATATTTCGTCCTTCACGTCCTATTATTCGCCCTTTCATATCTTCGCTCGGCAAATGAACTACGGCTACCGTTGTATCGACAGTTACATCTGCGGCAACTCTTTGAATTGTCCGCAAAACCAACTCTCTTGCCTCTTCGTCGGCTTTTTCTTTTGCTTCGTCGCTACGCTTTTTAATCATTTCTGCATTCTCATAGCGAATTTGATGTTCAAGATTTTGCAAAAGAAGTTTCTTTGCGTCATCCCTGGTCATATTCGCAACCTGCTCTAATTTGTCGTTTTGCAGATTTACCAAACGCTCAATTTCCGTTTCCTTAAAAGCAATGTTTTTTTCGCGGCTCGAAAGAAAGTTTTCGCGCGAAACAACTGTTTTCTCTTTCTCTTCCAAGTCGCGTTCTTCGTCGCGTAAGGTCTTTTGGCGGTCTTTTATGTCCGCTTCCATATCTTGCACTTTACTTCTTCGTTGCTCTAATTCCTGCTCGTTTTTTGCTCGCTCTTTTACCATTGCTTCTTTAACTTCGAGCATCGCTTCTTTTTTTGCCAACTCTGCTGCGACTTTACCGTTTTCTATTATTTCAGACCGCTCTCTTTCGGCGTTTGACCTAATAGCATCCAAATAACCCTTGTCTGTCATTGTTTTCCATTTAAGCCCGAAAATGAATGCGGCTACAAGGCCCACAAGCCCGACAAACCCAACCAAAATTATCATTGTATCCATCCCTCACCCCTTTATTTTTCACGCCATATTAGCAGGCGATTGTATATGTGTTGAAATCTTTTGCAATATTTTCTGTAGCGCTTTTTCATATTCTTCGCTTTTCGACGGATTTTCTCTCAAATTTATTGATTTGGAATTGGAAACCGAATCGTAAGCAAAAGCAAGTGCGGCAAGTACCACGGCGCTGAGCTCGTCTTTGGTTTGTTTGTAATACAAAATTCCCTGTTCGAGTTGAGCGGCGGCTTCTTTTAAGGTTTCGCTGTCCCAATCCTGAGATCGCACCGTGTATTCTTTGTTGTCAATGGTTAGTTTTTCTTCAAGCATAAGTTTGCTCCCCGCCGCCTGCCTTTTCGATGTGCGCAAGAATACTTTGTGCTAACGGTCTCAGTTCTCGGAAAAGTTCATTGTCTGAAGGTTGAGAAACGCAAGAGTTGTCAATCACCCCGTCTAACAGAGTGCGAAGACGCTCCATTTCGTTTTTATATTGGATGTTTTTATTTATCAGCAACCCCACTTTATCGTCGAGTTCTGTTATCATTTCTTCGAGCATAATAATCTAATCCTAATAATATGTAAGCCAAAACTTGACTGTATCAAATTAAAAATATGTTTTGCGCCACCCAAAGTGCAAACAATTTGCACTAAACTTTGAATTTGTTAGAAATATCCTCTTTTTTCGACTTCTTGCCAGCCCGTTAATTCCCGCAGAAAGCACAGTGATTTCATCATTGGGTTTTGTAAAAACATAAATTTCAAGTCGCCTTTTTCGTATTCAATTTGAATTATGTTTCTTTGTTGGAACACAGGCGCGAGTTTGTCGTCGATTTCTACAACAATTTCTGCGGCGTCGCCCGAAAACACAACTTTATTCTTGTGTATTTTTAGGTCGCCTATGTCAAGTGTGGTAATTCGCCCCGTGTAATCGTTTTGGATAAGATGCACTTTTTCGCTTGTACACAAAATATCGTTATCGCTTGCATTGGCTATCATATTTCTTGTGAACATTTTCTGCTTTTTAACCCAATCGTAAAGGTCTTTCACGTCATTTTCGGGGTTTTTAATATACAAATTCGCACTAAAATTATACTCTTTTTTGCATTTTTCGCATATTATCGAATTATTATCGAATTTCAAGCTTTCGATTGCCTCACAACTTGGGCAGAGCCAAATAAGATTTTGCATTCCGGCAGTCAGGTTTTGTCCCGTAAATTTGTTGTTTTTTGATTTTTCAATGTCGTTGTTTTTTATGAAACTTATAATTTCGTCGCGAAGTTCATCGCTCGTTTTCTCTTTCATTACTTCGGGATAAATAACTTTTCGATGGGTTGTTATCTGCCCAATTCTTGGAAATTTCGCCCACCACGGCTGAGCAATAAAATTGCCCTCAATTCGACACATAACGATAGGAATGTTGAATTTTTGCGCCATTTTTTCTATTCCCGAATAAATCGGCTGTGTTTCGCCGTCCCAAGAAGTCTGTCCTTCGGGGAAAATCATAAGCGGATAGCCCGCTTTTACTTCCGCAATGCTTTTTTTCATAGCGCCGACATCGGAAAGTCCTTTTTTCTTTGGAAATGCGCCTATGTTTTTAAGCACCCATCTCTGAAACCAAAACGACTTAAATCCGTCTTCGTTCATCATTATAGCAACGGGAGTGCTTGAATAATGACAGACAATCCACGGGTCAAGAAAATTTGCATGATTCGAAATCATAATAAACGGTGCCTTGGGAAGTTTATCGCCCTCGACTTTCAATGATTTTCTGTGTTTTTTCCAAACAACTATCGGAACAATACCTCTGTTTATTGTCCAAAATAAATAACGCCAAAGTTTTTGTAAAATCTTTTTCATATTCTCTACACTCTACACTTTTTTACACATTAAATTTAAAAAACATAATATCACCGTCTTTTACGATGTATTCTTTGCCTTCTAAACGCATTTTTCCTTGATTTTTAATCTCCGTTTCGCTCTTGTAAGTCAGTAAGTCGTTAAGCGTGTAAACTTCTGCCTTAATAAATCCGCGCTCAAAATCCGTGTGAATTACTCCTGCCGCCTGAGGTGCGGTAAAACCCTTTTTTATAGTCCATGCTCGGTTTTCACTTTCGCCCGCCGTGAAAAACGTCTGCAAGCCCAAAAGGTCGTAAGCCGCCCGCGCCAAAGCGTTAAGCCCCGGTTCGGTAAGTCCCAAATCCGCCAAAAATTCTTTTTTATCTTCTTCTTCCAAATCGGCGAGTTCTTCTTCGATTTTTCCGCAGATTTTTATGCAAAGCGCGTTGTCTTTTTCGGCTATTTCGCGCAATTTCTTCACGTATTCGTTGTCTGCTTTAAGGGTAGCTTCATCGACGTTTGCAACATACAAAACGGGCTTTAAGGTAATTAAATGAAGTTCCGAAAGAAGCAATTGTTCGTGTTCCGTAAGCGCTCTGCGGGCGGGGATACCTGCGTTTATTTGGTCTATCGCCTTTTGCACAATATCCATTTTTGCCGCGGCTTCTTTGTCGCCCGATTTTTTCATTTTTTCAAAGCGCGATTTGCTTTTTTCGAGCGTGTCCAAATCTTTGAGCATAAGTTCTGTGTCGATAACTTCAACGTCGCGCACGGGGTCAACATTGCCCGAAACGTGCGTTATGTCGGTGGACTCAAAGCATCGAACAACGTGCAAAATTGCATTTACGCCTTTTATGTGTCCTAAAAACTGGTTTCCCAATCCCTCGCCCGTGGATGCGCCTTTTACAAGTCCCGCAATATCTACAAGTTCCAAAAGCGCGGGAATTATTTTTTTAGTCGGGATAATCTCGGTTATTTGCGCAAGTCGCGGGTCGGGAACGCTAACAACTCCCGAATTAGGGTCGATGGTACAAAATGGATAGTTCGCCGTTTGTGCTTTTCCCGACGAAATCGCGTTAAAAATAGTGGATTTTCCCACATTGGGCAATCCGACAATACCTGCCGATACGCTCATTTTTTCTCACTTTCATTGTGTTTTTGTATAGAAAAATAATATTTTGCAGGGCGCTTGTGAGATAAATTTCAAAAATTGAGGTTTTTATCTATGTTTTATCTCTGTTTTAATAAAAAAAGAGGCGACCTTGAAAAATCGCCTCAAGTAAAAAACTCAACTTTTCCGAATATTGTCAATACCACCTGTTCCAAAGTTCGGTGAAAGGACCGCGAGGGTTGAGGTAATCAGGGATTAGCGCTAATCCTTGATTTGCGTTATCGTTGTAGCCATCGCCAACTACAACTGTTCCGCGCGGTAATTCGTCAATAATTTCTCGCAAAACATTTGGGTCGTAAATAATGGTAATACTGTTTGTTCCGCCGCCTTCTAAGCGAAACGCTCCTGTTCCGACGCTAAAAACTGCTCCTCGCACTACCATATTTCCTGATGTTTGTAAATTAAGGTCTTTGGTACCTCTATTTATAATTAATCCTCTTATTAAACTGTTATTACCGAGTTGCTGAGCAGTGGCGCCATCTTCAAGGATAATTAAAGTATTTCCGGTAGGTGCGCTTCTGAAAAAATTTGTTGCGAATTGACCGGCAACAGCACTTCGTTCATCAAGAATTAAAACCATTTTGCCTGTAAAACCGTCGCCGCCGGCATTAAATGGTTGCGCACCGGCAGCGTTTCGCCATCTTACTACCATCCAGCCATTGTTCCGGTCTCTGTTTGCTCTGCCGGCAGCGCTTTCAAAAAGGTCATTTAGCATACCACCTGTGAAACCTGCTCCTGTATGCGTCATTTCAGTAAGCTGTGATAAATCAATGTCAATTGCTGGCGGGTCAACCGGGGAAATACCGAGTGAATCAAACAAATCCATTGGGTTGTCTGCAGCGTGTGTCCAACCTGATGCTGGGGCGTTGCTTGGTCTGTTGTTTGCCGGTGTAGCGGAAAATAAAAATTGTGCTCCGGTTTGACTTGCAACAGGCATCCAATTTCTTGGTGTGGATGCACCTGCACCATAAATTCTTCCGCTACTGGTTCGCAACACATTTTCAGTGCCGGGAAAACTCCAAGCGCCGTTCCAATTCGTGTTGCTTGCGTCTCCATTCAAAAATGCACCGCCAAATATAGTTGGTGCATTGCCGCCGCTTACCACTATTCTTGAATCCGAACCAAGTCCGGCATTAAATGTGCTACCCTGGGTTTCCAGTAATACCGGAGCAGTTGCGGCTGTTTCCCCATCTTCCAATCCTAAAAACACAGGTCCGTTAAATGTGGTTCCCTGTATTAAAAAGGATGGGTTAGTCGCTTGTGATAGAATTGACGTTGTAGGGCGACCTCTTCGTCTAAATTCGCCGTCAAATCTATGCCCTGAAAAACGCAGATTACCTCCACCTCGCAGGAATGCGTCAGGTCTGTTGGCGCTAGTGATAGGGGGATCTGCCGTAACAATTAAGCGTGTATTGATTTCGTCCATTCCGCCTCCTAAAAATAGCGCGGTTGTAGGAATTAAATTTTCTGCCATTGCACCTTCATAACCAAAAATCTGGTAAACGCCGATGTTTTGCGCTCGGCTACCGCTTGCGTCGATTGCCTCGCTTCTGAGCTGGATGGTAATGTATGAGTCGTGCACACCCAAATTGGGATTACTTCTAAATCGGAGCGGTTGAATAGTTGATCCGAGGTTTTCTTCTGTGATGCTTTGTATTTGCGAAAAATCGATGTTAACAACTTGAACGCGAAATCTTCCGCCGTTTCCGTCCGAGTGAAATGCGTTTGCACCGTCCGCGTTGCCAACAAGCCATCTGTTTGCTCCTGTCGGGTCGTTAAATAAATCCGTAAGAAATTGTTGCGTTGTCGTTGTGTCTTGTTCTGAAATGGACGCGGCGGGGTTTGTTAAAAGCGTTATCGCATAAGTCAACCCACCCGTTGCCGCAAATCGCGCCATCTCCGAAGAGGCGCGCAAGGAAGAGTCGATAGTTTCTTTTCTTGCGGAATTAAGGACGAGCATTGCAATCGCTCCGACAAAAACAAGTGCTATGAGCACATAAACCAACGAAGCGCCTTTGTCATTGTTAATAGTTTTTCTCATAAAAACTACCTTTCCGCCGAATATTTCGGCAAAGCTAAAAAACGTTAAGACAAAACAGCGAGGCTGCTCTGCCCATAATTCATAGTTTCGCCAAAAACAACGGAATATGCTAATATTATAAAGTACGGTGGTACCTTCTAAGGTAAGGGTGGCAGAACAACCGACAAAGGTTATTCTCCCTTACCTTAGTCGAGTACTGAGTATATAATATAACAAATGCAGAGATAGTATCTCCACAGTCGTTGTTTTTGGCATTTGTAATATAATTTATGCTTGCGTGAGAGTGGTGAAAAAATTATATTTTTGCTCGAATTTTCTACAAAATCATATTTTTTCCTACAAAATGAGAGGCGGATATCGCCTCGACTATTGCCCAAATATTATATTTCTGTGCGAAAAACTAAAAGGAAAAGCAAAAATGGAAGAGAAAAACAATTTTATTTACGATATTATACGCGAAGATTTGGCTTCGGGAAAGCATAAAGAAATTATTACGCGATTTCCCCCTGAGCCCAACGGCTACTTGCATATCGGGCACGCAAAAGCATTGTGTCTGGATTTTGGCGCGGCGCTTGATTTCGGCGGAAAATGCAACTTGCGAATGGACGACACCAACCCAGAAAAAGAAGATGTGGAGTACGTTGAAGCGATAAAAGAAGACGTAAAATGGCTCGGATTTGAGTGGGACGGATTTTATTATGCTTCCGATTATTACCAAAAAATGTTTGAAGCGGCAATGGAACTTATCGACAAAGGGCTTGCGTTTGTCTGCGAATTAACATCCGACGAAATGCGTGCATATCGTGGAACTCTTACGGAAGCGGGTAAGGAAAGTCCTTTCAGAAACAGAAGCGTTGAAGAAAATAAAAAACTCTTTTTGGCAATGAAAAACGGCGAAATCGAAGAAGGAAAATTAGCTCTCAGGGCGAAAATCGATATGTCTTCGCCCAACATAAATATGCGCGACCCTGTAATTTACAGAATTGTTAAAGCAAAACATCACCGCACGGGCGACGATTGGTGCATTTATCCGATGTATGATTTTGCGCATCCAATCGAAGACGCGCTCGAAAAAATAACGCACTCGCTCTGTTCTTTGGAGTTTGAAGACCACCGTCCGCTCTATAATTGGGTTGTGGAAAATACCACAATGCCCGCAATTCCGCGCCAAATTGAATTTGCACGTCTCAATCTTACATACACAGTAATGAGCAAGCGCAAACTTCGCAAACTTGTGGAAGAAAATTTGGTGGACGGTTGGGACGACCCAAGAATGCCGACTTTGTGCGGAATGCGAAAAAGAGGCTATCCTGCGGCGGCAATTCGCGATTTTATCGGCAGAATTGGGCTTGCAAAACGCGACAGTATTGTAGATTTTGCTTTGCTTGAACACTGCATTCGCGAAAATCTTAACAAATCGGCAATTCGTTTGATGGGAGTTTTAGACCCGATCAAAGTGATAATCGAAAATTACCCCGAAACCGAAACCGAATATTTAGAAGCGATAAATAATCCCGAAAATGATGCGGCAGGAACGAGAAAAATAGCATTTTCACGCGAAATTTATATAGAGCGCGAGGATTTTATGGAAGATGCGCCAAAAGGCTTTTTCCGCCTTACTTTGGGCTCGGAAGTGCGTCTCAGATACGCCTATTATATTAAATGTACGCAGGTAATAAAAGATAAAAACGGCGAAATCATCGAACTTCGGGCAACTTATGACCCTGCAACAAAAGGCGGCGACTCTCCCGACGGACGAAAGGTGAAATCTACCATTCACTGGGTGGACGCGGCGACGGCGAAAAACGCGACAATAAATCTTTATGAACGCCTTTTCACAAAAGAAAATCCCGAAGATGTCGAAGAAGGACAAGAATTTACGGCAAACATAAACCCCGAATCACTCAAAGTAATAACAAACGCAAAAGTTGAGGCGGCGTGCGACGAATTAAGCAAAAACGGCGCATTCCAATTTGAGCGAAAAGGTTATTTTGTCGCTTCGACTCCGCTCAGCGACCGGATTGGCGAAAACCAAGCGTTAGTGTTTAACAGAACGGCGACGCTCAAAGACGCGTGGGTAAAACTCCAATCCAAGGCATAACGCGTAAAAAAAGGAAACAACGAAAGGAAAAGCAATGATTGCTCTGCCAATCCAAGAACCGGTATTTGTCTTTGCGATAGTAATGGCAGTAATTTTTTTGTCGCCATACGTTATGCGGCTCGTAAAACTTCCAGAAATTGTGGGCGTTATATTTTTCGGAATACTTTTGGGACCAAACGGCTTTGGCATTTTGGAGCGCGATACGGGGGTTTTGCTTTTCGGCACGGTCGGAATTTTGTTCATTATGTTTTATTCGGGGCTTGAGCTCAACATAAAAAGTTTCAAGAAAAAGACATTCCGAAGCATAGTTTTTGGGCTTTTAACCTTTGTTTTTCCGATGACAGCGGGCTTTATCTGCGGATATTTTATTTTGAACTTGGATTTGATTGCCGCTATTTTATTCGGAAGCGTATTTGCTTCTCACACGCTTTTAACATATCCCGTTGTGGATAAAATGGGCGTAAAAGATGACGAAGCCGTCGTTGTTTCAGTCGGCGGAACACTGATTGCAAACTCAATAGCAATGCTGATTTTGGCGGTTATAGCAAGTTTGAAAATGAACGAAGGCGGCAACGGCAACGAATGGTACTATGCTCCCGCAATTTTTATGAGCTTCTCGGCGTTGGTAATGATATTTGTTCCGCGAATTGCCCGTTGGTTTTTCCGCACTGCACAGTCCGATACTTACACACAGTATATTTTTGTAATAACAATGCTTTTTGCGGTTGCGTCTGTCGGGAAAATTATCGGAATTGAGCCGATAATCGGGGCGTTCTTGGCGGGGCTTGCGCTTAACGTCATTATTCCCGCAAACTCCATTTTAATGAATAGAATAGGATTTATCGCAAATACGCTCTTTATTCCATTTTTCCTTATATACGTAGGAATGCTTACGGACGTTGAAGCGCTTTTCAGCGGTTGGAGCGTTGTCGGTATTACCATTATGATGTTTATTATTTCCGTTCCTACAAAATATTTGGCGGCTTATTTAACAAAAAAAATATTCGGATATTCGAGAGTGCAAAAACAACTTATTTTCGGTCTGACAAATACTCAGGCGGCAGGAACTCTCGCCGTTATAATAGTGGGTTATAACCTCGAATTATTTCCGAGAGTATTTTTGGATGGGGCAGTTTTGCTTATGCTTATAACTTGCATAATTTCGGCGATTTATACTGAAAAATCCGCTCGATTTATTGCTTCGCAAAGCAGGTCTGCAGACAAAAAAGATAAAACAGGCGAAGACGAAGACGAGAAATTTCTGTTGCTTCTTTCAAATCCCGCGACTGCTACAAAACTTGTGGATTTGGCGCTTATGATGAAAGACCCCGAAAGCGAAAACCCCATTTATCCGCTTACTTTGGTCATTGACGGAGGCATAAACACAAAAGAAGAAATCGCGCAAAAGCAAAAACTTCTGGAACAAGCGCAAAAGCACGCTTCGGGAACAGACCAAGCCACGCACCTTATTACGCGCGTCGATGTAAATGTCGCTTCGGGAGTGAGTTTGGCGTCTAAAGAGTTTTCGATAACGCATACGATTTTGGGGTGGAACCCAACGCACAAGGGTAGCACAAAAATTTTCGGAACAGTGATGGAGCACATTCTGGCGGTAAGCGACAACGCTATTATTAACGCAAATGCGGCAAACGAGTGGAACGTTGTTAAGCGTTTGGTGCTTATACTTTCGCCGCATTCGCATTTTGAGCCTAAATTTGCATCGACCATTACGCCGATTTTGCGTCTTGCTTACGCTTTAAAAACCACAGTCCTTTTACATTCTTCCAAACGTCAGCTGGACAAAGTTATGGAGATTTCGGGCAATCAAAATCTGAATGTCGATTTTGTGTTTCAGGAGCGCACATCTGCCGAAACAGCATTGAAATTTGCAAAACACACTCTTCGTTCGCAAGATTTTTCGGTTGTCCTTTGCGGAAGAAAATCGTCGATAAGTTTTCACGAAGATTACGAAAAAATTCCTAATATCATAAATACGCGCTTTCCCAAGAGCAACTTTTTACTTGTTTATTCTCCGCAGGAAACAAAGCAAGAACTGCGTGCTCGCAACGGTTTTGTATAGGAATTTAGCATTTCTATTGACTTTGAGTGTGGCGAAAAATTATATTCACGGCTATATTTTACTTATTTTTTTGCATTTTTGCAAAGAAGGTTTTTGAGGGGATGGGGAATTTATGAAAAGATTGTCAGACGAAGAATTGTTGAGGTTTAGAAATTTATTGCTCGAAGAAAAACAAAAGGTTATTGAAGCGCGCAGCAGTTTGCTTGAGCAGACAGTTGGGCAGGCGGTCTTTGATTCGACCGGAGAAATTTCGCATTATGCAATGCATTTAGGCGATTTGGCTTCGGAAACTTATGACCGTGAGTTCAATATGAGCTTGTCCGAAAGACAGGCGAAATATCTGGAACAAATCGACGACGCACTTCAAAGAGTTGCAGACAAAACTTACGGGGTTTGTCAGGTAACGGGAGAAGTTATTCCTGTGGAACGTTTGGAGGCGGTATTGACTACAAAATATTCGGTCGAAGGAAAAGAGCAGTTGAAACGTAATAACTTGGGTTAATATGCCTAATCTATTTCGATTGTTTTACAACAGCAGAGCATTTTTGCTCTGCTGTTTTTTCGTTTTTCCTTCTTGCCTTTCCGCTTTCGGTCTCGCCGACAACATAAACCAAAAAGTTCAAATAAAACTTACGGAATTGGCGAATACGGGTTATCCGTTTGCACAAATTTCGCCTGAAATAACGCAAGAGAGCGGCGAAATTAAAGTAGAATTACACGTCGAAAAAGGACATTTTGTAGGCGACCTGCGACCAAGGTTTATAACAGACGGAAATTTGAGAGAGCATTTAGTCCGAAAACCTGTAGAGCATTTTTTTGCGGATAGCGCCAATTTCTATAACCATAAAAAAATTGAGGCGGCAATTTCCGTCTTGCAAAGCAGGCGATATGTGCGAAATGCGGCATTTTTCGCACCCGAAATCAGTGCGAGCGGTGATTTTTATGAACTTCCCATAAAAGTGTTGGGGCACAATTCCGTGTTTTTTAGCGGCGGAGCGGGAATTTCGACTCATCCGAAAACGTCTGTTGTCGGAAATGCAAACTTTAATATTGTAAATCCTTTAGGTTTTGGTGAAGTTTTTGATTTTTCATATATCGGCGAAGAGACATTTTACAGAATAAGCGGTGATTTGCAAATCCCTTACTTTTTAGCAACACCTTTTGGGATTGTGCTTTCGGCAAATGCGGAAATCGGCGAGAATTACGGCTCAATCTTGCTTTCTGCGGGAGCGCAGTACTTTTTCGGAGGATTTTGGACTGCGGGACTTTTGGGCGTTTACAGCGAACTTTCGCAAGAGGACTCGGTTTCGAGATACAGCGGAATTCGAGCAGTGCTCGAAAACACAAGAACACGCCTGCAAAAAGGACGAAGAAGCGCGCATTTTGCATTTGAAGTAGAAAGCGGCGTTATTCATAATCAAAATCAGCGTTTGCCCAAAGCCGATATTCTTGCAAATACCGAGTTCCATATTCCTTTTGGTGCGTCGCGGTTTGCTTATTTAACAAGTCCTCGTCTCGGAATTATCGCATACTCAATGCCGCAGGATTTACACGAAACTCAAGTTTTTCGCTTGGGAGGCGCAAATTCTGTGCGAGGGTATCAGGAGAGCGTTTTTTCGGCGGTTGCTTTTGGGAGTTTAGGCAACGAATTTCGCTTTTATATGGACAATTTTTCGGCACTTTATCTGCTTGCCGACTATGCGGCTATGCAAAAAAACGGATATTCCCTTTCGCAGACAGAGCATATTTTGGGCTACGGCGCAGGAATTTCGCTTCCTTTACGCAACGTAGTCTTTTCGCTTGAATGGGCAAGGCACATAAGAGATTTTTCGGATTTCGGGCGACTGCATTTCAGATTTTCGACGTTTTAAGGCGACGAATTAGACGAAAGATTTTTCGCCTCTACATATCTTCTAACACAACTTGCGCCGCGGTGTATCCGCTCAGAACCGTATTCAGCATTCCGCAACCGGGACGCGTCCAATGTCCGACTTGATATATGTTTTTGATGTGCGTTTTTATCGGCATTTTTGCTTCGGCGTAAATATCGGCGATATTTTCAAAGCCGTAAATTGACCCGCCTGTGTTGAGCGTGTATCTTTCGAATGTGTTCGGAGAGCCTGTTTCTACAAAATCTATGTATTCTTTAATGCCGGGATATGCGACGTTCAGCTCTTCAATCATTTTTTGAGCGATGATTTTTTTATCAACTTTCCAATTTTGGCTGTCGGATTGCTTTACAAACGAAAAAAGGAGTATTGTCGGGTCTGCGATAAACTCCACTGAATGCAAAATCGCCAGATTGTCGCAGTCAAACGGAAGTTTGGGATTGCTGTGAATTCTTCTGTAAGGCGCGTTTATGTCTTTATTCTTAAAATAAAAAGCGACATTTGAGTTGATATATTTTTCGTATCCTTTTTTCATTCCCAAATAAGCGATTACTACGGAGTCTGCAGGGTTTAAGCGCGCAAGCCTTTTTTGAGTGAATTTAAGGCGGTTGTCTTCGCTAAGCAATTTGTTATGCAAAAGATAAGGCGAACTGCCCGAAAGTACCAAATCACAGTCGATAGAAAGCCCTTTTGCCGTTTTTACGCTTTTTGCTGCTTTGTCTTCGCAAATAATGCTCTCTATGCTGTCCTTTAAAATTATTTTTCCGCCTCTGTCCTCTATGAATTTTGCCAATGTTTTTGCAACCGCGGCAAAACCGCCGACAATTCCGTGAGAGCCGTCGTGAAAATGCGCGTTGAAAAGCATCTGCAAAAATAAATGCTGAGCGTATCCTGAAGGCGCGCCGACATACATCCACATTCCCGAAAGGAAAAAGCGCAGTTTTTCGTCATCAAAAAGTTCTTCGAGATACGAGCCGTAGGAATGCCCCAAAAATGGCGCTACCGCCGAATGTTTTTCGTCCAGAAGCCCGCGTTTTCCTTTGTCGAAATGTGTTAGAATGGCGTCGTAAAGCAAATCCAAATCACCGAAAAATCTGTCAAGCCCTTTTTTTTGATGCGAATAATCGCCGTAAAGCTTTGCGAGAATGTCGCTTTTTGCTTCAGGCATAATATCTGTTCCGTAAGGCGAAATCGTGCGATACATTTCCGGAAATTGGAATGTTTTTATTTGGTCGTTTATGTTTAATTGTCCTAAAATTTTGCGGAGAACTCCGTTGTCGCCGAAAGGAACGGTGTGGATGCCCGATTCAAAGCAATAATTTTTTCTGTAAAAATTATGCGCATACCCACCTATTCTGTCGTGTTGCTCTACCACGACAACTTTCATACCAGCCTGCGCTAAAAACGCGCCCGCTGTAAGTCCTCCGATACCGGAACCTATTACGACGACATTTTTCATTGTTTTTCCTGTTTTATGTTAGAAAACTTGGAGTAAAATACTATTTGGTACAGGTAAAAAGCAATACGAGAGAACGTTTTTTACTCTAATTTACGCCACAAGATTTATAACAGAAGCGGAAAGTTGCTGAAGAGTTGCACTATTTGAAGTATATGCCGAAATTGCGTCGACTATTTGATTTTGCACTTCATTTGTATTTTCGACAACATTGTTTTGGGCGACTTCGTTTTGTATCGGTTGGGCGGCTTGTTGCTCTGTTGCGTTTTGCGTTTGCGTTTCCTGCTTATTTTCTTCGGTTTGTGCTCGCGCTTCCTCTCTTGTTTGTTCGGCTATTTCTGCTCGCGCCGCCGATTTTGCCTGATTTGCCGCCGCCGCTATCGCATTGTCTGCAGAAGATGGCTCTGCGGGAGCCATAGCCGCCGCAATAACCGTCTGCATTTTTCTTAAGGTTGCTTCAGGGTCGCCTTTTATTGGTGAAGTGTCGATTTGTACTTCGCCGCCGATTGCATATTTGCGTCCGTCGGGACCTGTTTGGTAGGTGTAGCTCGGACCACTTATAACGTATGCGCCGCCTGCCGCCGCGTGCGCTTGTTCGTGAGCGCGGACTTCTCTGTCGCGAGCGGCTAATTTTTCTATAATTTCGCGCTCTTCCGAGGTAAACTCTTCTTCGCCTGACTTTAGTGCCGCCTGTTGCGCCGCTTGTACGTTTTGTTGTTCGTCGGTGTTGCTTGTTGCGTCGTTTGCGTTGCGGGCATTTTCTGTGTCGCCTGCGTGATTTGTTTCGATTTTTGCTCTCGGAAACGATGGGATATATTCGTCAATTCGAGGGGTTGCAGTCATTCGGCAACCGCCTCCGCTACTGCAAGCGCAACCTAAGCCGCCTCCGCAACAACCGCAACCCGATTGTTCATTGTCGATTGCCGCCTGTTCTCTCATTTTGGCAATAGCATCCGCCGCGTGCGAGTTTTCTCTCGCGCTTGTAAATCCGTAAGGATAATCGCTTAAACCAAACATCAACCCTGATATTGCCGACATAATTTCGTCCTCCCTGACAAAACCCCCTCCTATTCGTAATTATCGGACAAAATTCGGAGTACTTTAGTAAAAAAACGCGTTTTTGTGTTTTTGTGCGCATTTTGCGTTTGGACAAAAAATATTTTACTGTCATTATGGAAAATAAAAAATTATATTACAGCATAAGCGAAGCTTCGGACTTTCTGGGCTTACAGGCAAACACCCTGCGCTACTGGGAAACGGAGTTTTCAGTATTGGCTCCCGCTAAAAATCGCGGAGGCAACCGAGTTTACAACAAAAAAGACATCGAAATCGCCGAAAAAATCAAATATCTGCTTTACGAAGAAGAGTTCACCATAAAAGGCGCTGTAAAAATGATGAAAAAACTTAAAAGCATTCCTTTGGATACCTACAAAAAAACGAGGAACTTAATGTTAGACAAAAATTTCTTGGCAGATTTTGAAAAACTCTGCGTTCTTCTCAAAAAGACAACAGTCGCCTCTCCCGAATAATTATTTGGTGCTCAATTATGGTATTCTGCGCACTGACAAACTCTGTGATTTGCAAAATCGACAAATCACTTTTTGAGAAAATAGAGGCTGAAATCACTTGTCTCGGTCAAAATTCGGACAAAGACGACTTTGAAACAATCAAGAAAAACTTGATAAATCCGCCCGTTCTCTCGGACGATGAATTTGCATTTGAGGCGACCTACGTGATTTTGGCGGGCGGTTTTTCGCAAAAAACGGCAAAGAAAATATTCGGTGAGATTTGCGCCGTTTTACAAAATCGAGAAAATGTATCGGGTAATGAACTTTTTGAAATTTTCAAAAACGCCAATAAAACAAATGCAATCGCAAAAATTTGGAACAATCGCAAAACTTACCGTGATAAATTTTACGCCCTGAAAACCGACGACGAGAAACTTGCTTTTTTAGAAACGCTTCCGCACATCGGAAAAATTACCAAAAATCACATCGCTCGAAACCTCGGAATTTCTGTCGTCAAATACGATATTTGGATAATGCGGCTTGCGACGGCGCTTGCGGGCGGCGACTGTTCGGGAAAATTGACGCTTGACGAAAACGTAAAATCCGCCTGCGACAAGATGTTCTCGGATTTGCAGAAAGAAACAAAATTGCCTGTCGGCTTACTTGACGCGGTGCTGTGGAAAGCGTGTCAAATCGGACTTTTTACGTTCAAAGAATAATTTTTTAAGAAAAGCGCCGTGTTTTATAGTATATTTATGTAGAAATTTGAAACTAAAATTTGAGGTTATGCAATTATGATGAAATTGAAAAAAATCTTATTTTTTGCGGTATTTGCGACAGTGTTGTTTTTTATCGGGTGTACTGAGGATAATACTATTATTGATTCAACGCCGCCTTTTGTTCCCGTAGCAAATATTACTCTTGCTCAAACAACGATAACGGCAGGTACTTTAGCTTTAAACGGGACAGTTGAACCTTCAAACGCATCAAACCAAGCGATTATTTGGTCGGTTAACAATGCAGGAACAACAGGTGCAACAATTTCGGGAAGCACATTAAACACAACAGGTGCGGGAACAGCGCAAATAAGAGCAACGATTACTAACGGACAAACTGCAACAACAAACTATACGCAAACTTTCAGCATTACGGTAAATCCAAGTGGCGGCGGTGGTGGCGGCGGGACTTCGGGAAATGTTATTAGTCCAAACAGAACTCAGGAGCTGATGAATGCAGACGTGAGAACTGCTTTTGACGCATATAGTCGTGGTTATTTGCGAAATGTTACGGTTAATGGTGTTAATATGAGCTATATTTATGCGCAGGGAACCGGACCGGCTTTAACCAACACTGTAACTATTTCGGAAGCACACGGCTATGGAATGAAAATTTTTGCTCTTATGAATGATCGTGCTACTTTTGACAGATTAAACGCTTTCAGAAAAGCACATCGCTCGCCAATAGACAGCCGTCTGATGGCTTGGTTTATAAGAACTCCGGGGCAAGTGCCGATAAATCAGCCTTGGTCAAATCAATATGGGTCAGGTACAGCAACAGCAAACTCTGCGACTGATGGCGATTTAGACATTGCTTACGCTCTGCTTCTAGCGCACAGCAGATGGGGTGGAAACTATCTAGACGAAGCCAAAGAAGTTATAGCAGGGTTAAAAGAATCAAGTATGCACCAAAGTCCTGTATATAGACCGAAACTTGGAGATTGGCACGCTCGAAATTGGAATATAACGCCAAGTCGTCCGGGGACTGACCCGCGTATGGAATCGAGGTCTTCGGATTGGCGTCCTGCGCATTTCAGAGCGTTTTTCAGAGCAACAAATGATAACTTTTGGAATAACGCCGCAGATATGGTTTATACGGTTTTGGGACAATCGGCAAACAATAACACGGGACTTATGCCTGATTTTGTTTCGGGTAGTCCGGCAAGACCAGAGCCAAATCCTTCTGTTTCCGGAGAGCATAATATGCATCGTTTCGCATATAACGCTTGTCGGACACCGTGGTTTATCGCAATGGATTATGTCCATTACGGAACGCCGGCTGCCGAAATACACATTAACAGAATAAGCGGTTGGCTCAGAGGGGCGACTAATTCTACTGTAAGCAACATCAGAAGTATGCGTGAATTAAGCGGCACTTCGTTGCAAAATAATTACAACACGATGGTATTTGTTGCACCCTTTGCTTCAAGTATGCTTGCCAATGCGGATAATCAAGCATTTCTGAACTCTTTGTACACTGCTATCAGAACCGGAAATGCGGGAAATAATAGTTGGATAACGCCGTATAACGCATATTCCGCCGCAATCCAAGTTTTGAATATGCTTCTTATTACAGGAAACTGGGAGGCTCCGCTATGAAAAAAATTGTGCTTTTAGTTATGTTTTTATCGGCGGCTTTGCTTTTTGTCGCCTGCACGGAGGAGTCGATACAAGATATAAAACCTTTTGTTCCGGTGACAAATATTATTCTTGCCGAAGATGCAACAGTGGCGCGCGCATCCCTTACGTTAGACGGCACTGTTGAGCCTGAGGGCGCGACGAACAACACGATTATTTGGACGGTTGCAAGTGCGGGAACAACTGGCGCAACAATAGCACCGGGAAGCAACATATTGAATACTACGGCGGCGGGAACAGTTACGATAACAGCAACAATTACCAACGGACTAACCGCTACAAGCAATTACACACAACCTTTCACTATTACTGTTAGTTTCGTACACATTCCGGTAACGAATATCACAGGTGTTCCTCCAACGGCAGCAATGGGTGTTCCTTTGACTTTAACAGGAGCTGTAGTCCCATCAAATGCAACCAACAGGACAATTACTTGGTCGGTAGTCGATACCGGTACAACAGAGGCAACATTCACAGGAAACGTACTGCATACCAAAGCGGAGGGAATAGTAGTTGTGAGAGCAACAATTGTCAATGGTGCAACAGAGACAACAGACTATACGCAAGATTTTAGTATTACGGTTAATATCAGGCGTGTTACCGTAACAATTAATAATAACGACGGCACGGCAAATCCTGCGCCAATCGAGGTCATAGCAGGAGCAACGTTCTTTTTGCCTGAGCCGGAAACACGAGTAAATTATACTTTTAACGGTTGGTTTACATCTGCAACCGGAGGGCAACGACTTGGCGGAGGCGGCGATCCTCATTCGGTCGCAAACAACGCAACAGTTTTTGCTCAATGGACGCGAATAATTGTTATCGAGCCAACTTTGCCAGGCGAATCAATTCGACCAAATCATATATCGCAAGCGCAAATGGACGCTGATGTTATTCGACTATACAACGATTTGCGTGATTCTTTTTTGCGAACTTCCAATAACGGATTGCATTCTTGGTTTGAAGCAGGCGGGACGGGAGTAGCGGGTAGCAACGCGCTCACAAACTCCGAAACGCACGGCTACGGAATGATGCTTATTGCGTTAGCGGCAAATATGAGCGGCGCAGCAAGAGGCGATGAACGACAAATTTTTGACAGAATGAACGCGCTTCGCAGAGTGCAGAGTTCTGTTGAACAACCGCGTTCTCCCGCGACTAAAAATTATTTGATGTCTTGGGTTGTGGTTGACGTAGAATCAAGCGAGCCGGTTTTTGAGGTTCGCAGTTGTTGGGATAACGACATAAGATGCTGGACTCAAGGCACCGGCATACTTCCTGCACACAGAGATATACCGGCGCGTTTCGGCAGAAGCAATTCGGCAACCGACGGCGATATGGATATGGCGTACGCGCTCCTTTTGGCTTATAGACTTTGGGGCGATCCGCAATATAAAAGCGATGCAGTTGACATTATCGGCTCGATAAAAAGTTTGAACTTTCACAGATCGCCCGGCAATCAACATCGAACAAATTTAGGCGACTGGCACGGCAGATGGGGGCAAGCGACATTGTC
>Ga0131853_10003114_pt1 | contig 29745 bp, 12 predicted proteins | sample TergutLab28metaG_FD_92764 | JGI IMG/M metagenome (GOLD analysis project Ga0131853, IMG submission 92764) | Labiotermes labralis P1 segment gut microbial communities from Petit-Saut dam, French Guiana - Lab288 P1 (version 2) (version 2) | ecosystem: Host-associated > Arthropoda: Insects >... | reverse complement strand
GAGAGAACATACACCTAGAAATGGAACGGAGGAACCTACGACCCGGGGACTGGGAGAATAGGAAAGCATGGCAGGCAGGATGCGGAAAACGGCGCCAGCTGTAACAAAGCCGCTGTATATATAAAAAATAATTACACTCACTTAAAAAAGAATTTTATTATTGGTGACTTACAACGAAAATAAGCCCCTGGCATCATACACAAAAATGGGGAAGAAAACAACAAAAACAATTAAAAATTATCAAAATTATACACACCAATTTCATTATAAAGAAAAGATACTTGTTGACACCTGTCAAAGATACTCTGAATGCCAATGACTTAATGTATATGAAAATATGATTTATGTAAAAAAAAGAGCCCTGTCATGTTAAAAACCACAAGCATGTTGAAACATAACATTATGTGAATATACTTTATATGTAACTGACAACTTAAAAGTTTGTATCATGTTGTAACTCTGAACACCACTGGTTGCTTATGGTCTTTTACAAAAAGAAAGTAAGACCACACCTCCCTCCCCAACCCCCTCCCAACATGCTTGCTAGCCAAAACATGTACAATTGTCAATTTTATAATCATATAAATCAACATCTTGTGGTGAGCATTGCTGGTATTTATTCATATCATTATATTAAAATACTTTTAAGCTCAAAGATTGTTCTGTTCACACTGACATAGACAGATAATCAGCTTCCAGATTATCTGGAAACAGAACTGACTTTTATATCTGAAACTTAATAGGAGGTTATGTTACGAATGACAATACAACCAACAGAAAACATGCAAGTTGAAAGTAACAACCATATTTTATTATCCTTCAAAACATTTTGGACTACATGACCATCTACAGGGGATCACTTCAGATACTAACACAAGGTACCCGGATTCACATATGTACAGAATACAGACACAATATACACTGATGTAGTGCATACTAAAAAATTGTAATCTAAAATGTTAAAAATACATGTGTGATATCAGGCTTCTTCCACAGTGTAATGAGACCTTCCCTCTTCTCTGACATTACACATTGAAGACTGATAGTTCATTAACACCTTTTCAGGCCAACCTCCAGTCCCAAGTTCAGACTGCTTGCTCAAAGATGGGACTGATGGGTTTTCCCCTTAACACTGCTAACTACCAATCTAAGCTGCATAACATCCCAAAGAGGAAAGATATTAAAATATGTGGTAAAGGTAAAAGTAAAGCAATCCCGTTACAGGCCTGGGGTGGCCCAGAGGCTTCCAGGAAGTTAAGGTTCCTAGATTTCATGACAACGGCACAGGATGGTGGTAAGGTTGTCAGCCTAATGCACCGGCTGCATTTACCCCCAGGAAATGTTCCTGGTACTCATCTCTGTTAGAGGCTGAGTCGACCCCAGGGCCATAGTGCGATTGGAAGGATTTTATGTCAATGAAAAATTCCAAAGACACCAGCTGGGATCAAACCAGCGACCTTCCGATTTGTAGCACAGCACCTTAACCAATGCGCTACCGCAGTCCCCTATTAAAATGTGTGGTTCTACCACCAAAATCATGATGTATATGGCATAACTGGTAAACCAAGCTGGATACAAATGTTATTAGTTGTGGATTTTCACATAACAGAGCAGCTACTGTGCATGTGCATGAAATCATCATATCAAGAATGTACAGCACACTATCTATATGTGTTTATTGGTCATATGACTTTGAAGCAAACACGAAATTCATTACTTTACATGACAGTTTGCATTTGTAGTGAATTATATGATCATAGAGATTCATCCACTGCACTCCTAGAATTACAGAATTTTGCACAACCAAGGTTGGAAGTCACTAACAAACGGTTTTATTTATGAGCGAGTCATGGTGCACTCCTAAAAATGTAAGTGGCATAAAGGTTGTCAGCTATTACAATGAGAAATGTGTCAACTGCATACAATGACATATAATCTTCAATCAATAATCAGTGTCTAAAATACAGTTACAATGACTGACCTTAAATTGAAGCCAAACGAGACAGCTGCACATATCACAACTACAGCATCCATGATGTTCCAAAACTCACGCAAATATGAGCCTGGGTGCAAAATGATACCCAAGTCAAGGATCTGAAAACAATGAAAACAGGACCAAACTTACTGAACCATGCCCTAAGGGTAATCTTATTGCACACGCTCTCTCTCTCTCTCTCTCTCTCTCTCTCTTCTCTCTCTCTCTCTCTCTCTCTCTCTCTCTCTCATATGAACACGCACACACACACACACTGCAGTGTGTAAGTTAATATAGCACATTTCAAAGATACAAGTGGGATCTACTAAAACACACTATCACATCCGCACTACATCTACACTCTTTCAAACCATACAGCAATATGTTACAAATATAATTTGATCAAATTTATTTGACTTTTTTAAATACAAGTCCCTTATTCAAATGCTTAAAGACATTCCATTGCTTCAAATTGTCCATACATAACAACAAATTTTGTCTCAATCATCAGGATTAGTCACACAAATGCACATTGGTCTTCGCAAAGAGTGCATCTATCCCCTCTCTGCTTTCATGGCATGTTATATAGTGAACTTTTCCTTTACCCCAGAAGAAAATTTCATAAAAATTCACACAGCAGGAGACAAGTTGTTCCATTCATTACTCCATTCCAGTCAAATGGATGGACAGACATGAGGAAGCTATTAGTTGTGTTTACCATTTGTTGTGCAGCTGCACCTAAAGACGGTTCATAACTCACCTTGAGGATCATCTCAATAGTGAAGACACAGGTGAAGGCATAATCGAAGTACTCGAGAATGGTATTACGGGTTGACTCTTCATCAACGGGATCTTCTGCAGCTAATGCAATACTACTTAGACTGATCACAACCATGATGAAGAAGTCAAAGTACTTCATGTTAACTACATAATGAGCGCCACGACGAATCCTGCAAGGTAATGTTGATCATGAACCTCCCTCTTTCTGACATGAGCATAAGGAAATAGAGCAAATTTCTTTTCATGATCACAGTTAACAGTTCATGCACCAATATTTCTGGTGCTTCTCCTGTGATCACCAAAACCATAAGTCTGACATTTTTCTATTTCTCACACAGTCTTTTAAACATAAAGAAACTAATAAAAGCAACAGAATAGGTAAAAAATTCTCAAAGATAACCATGCATCACAGACCTGAACTGATGGTTCACAGCTGAAAACACATACCTGCACCACCTAAAATACATCATTAAAAATTGTAAAGGGTTAACAAATAATAGCGACAAAAATAATATGGGCAAATTGCCATAGTTCTTTTAACACTTTAACAGGCATTTGAATGAGGATATGGTATCTGAACAATAGACATTACTAAGGCAAAGTATCTCGTATGAAGCGTTTAATAAATCATTAAATGTTGTACAATTCTTGCATTGTTTTTTCTCTAATATGTCGATGTCATACAGGACAACCATGTTGCACACTTAGCCCTTTTGCTGCTTAATGAAATCGCTGACCAATTACCAAAATGTTGTCAATTCTCAAAAAAAAATATGATTAATTTTTCCTGTTGTAACTGCTTTTCCAATACCTTCAGTTGCTACATTCTGCACATATGACAGAAATATTCCCAGGTAATTGCGCACAGAACAAAACCATTATAGGTAATAAAAATTCAGGAAAGGTAAAAGAAAAGTATTTTTGAAATGGTAACAATGTGCTGCAAGTAAGTCTCAAAAGAACTACATTAATTACTTATTACAAAATCTGATGATGGCATTATAAAACATAGCCATTATTTGCTCCATTATGTTCCTCCTCTCTCTCTCATGAGTCCACAATGTTGCCTACAGTTGGTAGCACACATGAGGATGTTTCTGTCGTGATAAAAGGAACAATTCTTTCTGAAGATGGCCTGGAAATTTGCTTTTAATACAATACAGGGAGATACATTTGCTTACTGCACCAAAATGATTAAGATGGTATACATACGCATGCACAGAGATTTTTACATCAATCCTTATAAAGCATCTCCAAACCAATTTAAAAAATAAAATTCCATGAACAACAAAAGAGAAAGAATTTACGTACCATACTGGTCGAGTCTAAATTGGTTGAATTTCATACGGTACCCTCATACATTAACAACTCTTCTAAAAGTGAGTTACACTGACTGATTCCTAATCTACAATATAACACATTCAATTAAGAATACAATAACAAAAATGTATTTACTTTCCCATATTTAATCTGTCACTTATTCATTCTGTTTTTTTGGAATATGACACTGTGTCCACGGGCAAACAGATCCTGACATTTTTCAAGAACATATTACCAACATCTTCAAGGGTCTGCAGGTCTGAGATCTCCAAGACCTGAAACCTTCCAAAATTACATAGCAACCTATCCCAGATGAAGAGAATCTCCAAACACACCGCTGTGCAAAGCTCACAATTTGTCACTTGTTCTCTGTTATGCATAATCTCACTCCTAGAAGACATGCTAGCATACCAGCACTTACTCCTTCATATGCAATGGTCCAAATAAACAAAATAAAATTCGTGAATGGATTGATACAATGAATTGACTATTCCACCTATCCCTTATACTGTACATGGATAAACTCTCCACTGCAGCACATAACCAACATAGCCGCACATTACAAGCCTCAACTAAGAAGAAGCTGCTGATAGTTCTCAGCAGAGCACACTGAATGGCAAGATAAGGAGGTTAAAAGACTTTCAATCACAACTGTGTTTTGCTTTTTACCTCATAATATTTAATGCTACATGTTTTGCCTTCTGCCTTTTGCCATCATGCAGTAGAGACAATTAAAGAAAGTTCATCCTACAATATATAAGTTATGTCATAATACACAAATGATATCTCAACTTTACAGGGGAATGCATACAACAAAGTTGAAATAGATTCAGTTATACAAGTAAATTATAAAAACGTGTGACGTCCTTCAGAGATCATGTACATAATTTATAGAAGCAGTGTACTTCCAAAATAAATGGAGGCAAACAATGCATATTTGGCTGAACTATGAGGGTAGCAATTCTTCAGATATGGGTACAATTGTAACTTATGTGGATGCTGATACAAGTCTGTAGATATGACTGTGAAAAATCTCATCTCTCCTGGATGATGAAATGTAATGTCTAATGAGAGATGAGTCAGGTATGACCCTCACTACTGATAAGGTCACCTTCCTCCAGTGTTCTTAAGGAACTACTCCCCGTAAAGTTTAGATCACAACTGCATATTATGACATAATGTGCACTGAAAGGATGAATTATGAGTATATCATACTGCCTGACGACAGCTTTGTAGAAACTAAAACACACAGCATTAAATATTGTAGGATAAACACTATAACACCATTGTTTTTTAACCTCCTTATTTTGTGTTTACATCACAAGGGGATGTCCCATATCAAAGGCACACTGAACCCTAGAGTGTTGACAAACATTTAAACATACAATATTACAATACCAAAACAAACAAAATATCTGCACACTGGTGCTGTGATGAAGGAAAGTAATAAGAAAAGAAGAAATACTTACGGGTTTGTGGGTGAAAAAATAAACATGGATGAATATGGCAGCATGGGTTTGGGTCCAGTCATGTCATCATCATCATCATCCGTTTTCTTCTCTTCCTCTTTTCTATTGCTCTTCCCCTTGCTGCTCAGCATACAGACAAAATAGTGTTAACTTACTACAATGATTGTGTAACATACATGTAAATTAACATTATGAATACAGTTCAATTGGATGGTCTTCAAGTAATTCTGTGACAAACAGCACAACAGAGATTGATGAATTTTTCAATGTATGTAGAGTTTTCAGGGAAACCTTTTAGAAAACATTCACTTAGGAGACCAAGAAGGGGATGGGAAGATAAGTTCGACCTAAGGAGATGAGATCACATATGGATTGGAAAGAGTCAAGACTGGGTCCAGTTGTGGTAAATGACATTTAGATTTCACTGCAAGAAAGCTGTACTCCTTTCTGTTCTATTTTCTTTACCACAATGTAAACTCCTCTGCTCAGATTTTTCTAGAAAACGTTTTGAAATCATACACTTCCCCCCTCACCACACACACACCCATGCATGTAAGCAGGCACATGCACACGCGCGTGCATACACACATACACACAAACAAATATCTTTCCTCTTCAAGTCAGAACATACTTATCCCCTACAGATACAGATATGTTTTATTAAACATACTTTTAAGATCACAGTCTATTGCGCTGCAATGTCACATACCTTGCACACAAGGGGAGCACAACCCTCGTCTTTCCACGAGAATTCTTCTATCATTATATGGACACAAATTTATCATCTATTCCCAACTGCACTGTGTCACACCCCAAAAGACCATACAATCACTGCTGTGAGAATCTCAAATTTCACCTTAAGGTTTATGAAACAATTCTGGTCCTGTACCAGATATGCGGTACTCACGGTGCTACTGAGGATTCAGACTTCTGGGAAGTGATGTTGTGTACTAGTTGTATGGTTCCTTGTGTTAAAAAGGATGATAAAATTCTGCTTGGACCGCCTGACCCTTCAAGTAGAAGGCACTATGGCCCTTTTAAAAGCCGAGAACTACTCACCCAATGACACAATGTCACATCCCAGAAGATATAAATCCTCAATTCTGATCCTATATAATGTGGACAAACTAAATACTACCATATTTTTTCAACACACAACACTCCGAGGTACAGGCCAAGCATAATGAACTACAGTAAAATCCCAACCTTATGTTCCCACATCTTACACATTCCTAGATTTTACACATTTTGTATGGTCCCTGCCATAAGCCTATAAGAAAAAGGCTAAATTTTCCCAGATTTCAAGTTTCCTGACATCATGTTTCCCAGAAATTATATACCATTTTCCAAGTCCTGACTAAGGAATTTACACAGGTTTACAAATTTCATAGTTATAATCTCAAAATTTTTACTGGCATTTAGCAAGGCATAGCTACTGATACCTCAGTGAAATTTCTCCAAACTAAAGGATAAAGTAGTTAAGACAGTTCCTGTGAAGATACCAACAGGTCCAACAAGAACGATGACAAATTTCAATTCTTTGACCACAGTCAACTGTAAAAGGAAGTACTGTTGTGCAACCTTAATCTTGACCTGGGCAGATTTCCGCAGAACAAATTGTTTTAGACTGTGCGTAATTTCACAGGAAAGGGGAAAACACATATAACAAAAAGTGTAAATCATTTACAGTAAGTGACAAAATAGATTTTTTGTCAAAGTTGTGCACACACTGGAACTGTTGACCTGGCATCAGGGTTGCAACTTCCATGTCCACATTAAACAGAACTGTGAACAACCATGAAGAAAATGAAAGAATTACAATAAATTAAGGGCTTTTTCCAAGCAGTGGAAATTGAGATACTCACTGCTGGAGGACCTGCATTCTGCTGTTGCTATATAGTTAGCATCAAAATAGATCAGTAGGTTATTAAATTTATTTTGTGACTAGCAACCCCTCCCACCCTCATTTTTGTTGTTTTCAGTTTAAAATGTATGACGATGCCTGATGTAGGTATCCAGCTGTCGCGGTGTCATCTGTCACATCACACAGTGACACAACTGTGGGGAAGCTGTTTTTTTTTTTTACATACATGTACCATATTGTATTTCATCAACTAATACCACAAAGAAGAGTTCTTGCAAAACTAACAAGTCCTCAACTACTCAAGGAATTATCTACATTATGATGAACCTTTAGATTCATTGCCACATTCACAACAGCAGGCCATCTCTTCCCATTCTGAGGCAGATTGATCCAGTCCTTGCCACATCATCCCACTTCTTGAAGATCCATTATAATATTATCCTCCCATCCATGCCCAGATCTTCCAAATGGTCTCTTTCTATCAGGTTTCCCTACCAAAACCCTGTATGCAACTCTCCTGTCCCCCATGCCGCATACCTCATAGATCTCTCTTTTCTTGATTTCATCACCTGAATAATATTTGGTGAGAAACAATGACCATGTTGTAACTACATTGTAAAAATGTTCTAAAGTCCACATTTTAAGTTGCTTACCAATGTCTTCCAACATATAGCAACCCCACAATTTTCTTGGGTGAATCAATCTTGTTTCCCAATTTACACCATTTTTATGTGTTCCCCACAAAAAAAGGAAAATCGGCATTTTACTTTACAAACAAACTGAGTCTCTCATATCAAGGGAAGAGCAGAGCTGCGAGTGTGCACAAATAGGGTGCTGATGATGGTATTTGGGCCCAGGAGGTAGGAAGTAACAGGAGATAAGATAAACTTCATAATGAGGAGCTTCATGGTTTTTCATCCTTACTAAATATTATTAGGATGATCAAGTTCAGGATGTTCAGACAGAAGGGGCATGTGAAACACACAGGGATGAGAAGAGAAATTCATATAGTCTTTTGACAGGAAAACCTGAAGGAAAAAGGCCACAAGATCTTTCCAGTAACAGGATAACATTACAATGGCTTGTAAACAAATACAATGGGTGGGTGTAAAATGGGTTCATGTAAATCAGCACAGGGAGAGGTAGTGGAATCTTGTGAACACAGTGATCAACCTTTAGGTTCCATAAAATGCAGGAAATTTATTGACTAGCTAAGAATACACTGGTCTCTCAAGCGTGACTCTACCCCATGGAATTTGTCTGTCTGTCAGTCAGTTTCTTCATTATAGACTAACAACACATGTTAATACTTACAAATTGCTGGTTGGGGAGGGGGGACAAATCTCTACTTTTGGTGGTGACCCGTCACCACCTCCCATCAGTTGTAATGCTTCCATTTCCTTCACTAACTCTTGCTGTTGTTTCTGAAAAGATGAAATCAACATCAGGCACAAGTATTAACACAAGTATCAAGCAGTCTAATCTACTGAGCAGCAAGCACTTCAATGCCACACCAGATTTAAGTAAATTCTTTCCTTCTCCTTGTAATTCTCAGTCTCATTTCTAAGGACTGGGTTCAATCCTGGGCCAGCCCATGTGGAATTTGTGATTGACAATGTGACATTTTGATCAGTTCTTCTCTAAGTTCCTTGGTTTTCCCCTGTCAGTATTATTCTGCCAATGTTCCCTACCCATTCATCCATCAATGACCTATGCTAGATAATCTTAGCAACTGACAGCATTTTTCAATAAAAGCACTCTTGACTTTCTTCTCTTTATTAACCTACTTCCCTTTCTTATGATAAGATGGTTTTATGAGGGCTGTACACTGTAGCATTACTTAAATTACTTAACCAGCTGATTAATCTACACACATATGGCATGGACATTTGGCAACTGTGCTTGGGACAGCTCTGGCAGCACAGCAATTCACTACAGGCTGGGCAGTCTGGAGGTCAAATTCCAGTCAGGGAGAAGTTTTCCGTCGGGGCCAGACTGGCCCTGAGGCCCATCCAGCCTCCTGTACAATAAGTACTGGGTCTTTCCCTAGATTAAAGTAGCTGGAGTGTGGTGCTGACCACACACCTCCTTCTCATGCCAGGCTGCTAATTGTTTAGAGCTGTAACTCCAACTCCCCTCTGTGCCTGCACAGGCATGTCATGTGTTGACCTTTATCTTTACATCAGGTAAGCAGTGTCTGTCTCACAGCCGTAATTTTTAGCTGTGTACAAGTGGTAATAAAAAAATGATATACAAACTCATGAAGTGTGTGCATCACTAGTACCAAATAATTTAAGAGTCCTGAAACACTGAGTGGCACAGATCTAAAAAATATGCAAATTACTTCATGATAATTACTTTGTAGAACTTGAAAATACCAACATTAGATCCATACATAAGGTTCCCATCCCCCCGTGATGTTAACAGCTAGTGAACTACTTGGGCTGGGACAAGTTAATGAAATTTGGCACAAAGAGACACCAAAAACCTACACACTACCTTTGAAATGGAGTTTGTTATATAAACAATTACAAATACAATAACAGTGACAATGTTTGAGTTTATATCTAAAAAATTCAGTATATATATTTTCAGGTTTTTACAGCAGCTGTGATCAAATGGTGGTATTCCTCTATGTTTCTGCTCCCTATAATGGTTAAATGTTCGGACGTTTCGGAGGAACACACTGCCTCCATCTTCAGTGAGTAAAATGGTTCCAAGTTGATGATGAAGTGATATATGTTAAGAAGTAGCTCAGTTATATAGGAAGGTTAGAGGATGTCTGGCCAACCACAGCTCCAAATACAGGAAGAAAAGATGGGATTGTCCTAAGCAAATGGGAGTTTGTTCTCACAAGAACAGAACCAGTACTTATGCCATACGCTCTTAAAAAAAAAGTGTGTGTGTGTGTGTTTGTGACAGAGAGAGAGAGAGAGAGAGAGAGAACAGTAAGAAATCTACACAACAGGAAAGTACATTACATGATTCCTCATTCAGGATTTGATATATGACTGCCCTAGAATCATAAATGAAGCAAATGACTTCAACAGAGAGTGATTCAGGTCTTCGGGGATGTGACATTGTACCATGCAATTAGCAGCTCATGATTTTTTGAAGCAATGTCCTGCCTACATCATCAACACCAAGGAGTCCAAGAATAATAGCCAATAGAGAAGTATGGCAATACTGTATGAAAGCGTACCAGTAACAGTATCAGTAGTCAAAAAGGTAGATGAACCAAGAGAGATGTATGAGGTGTCTGCGTCCACTGGTGTGACCAGAAATGGGGCAATCTTATTTCTTGTGCTGCTGGACCCTTGGAGATGAAGGCATTATGCTACTTTGCAACAATGTGCACCTTTCTCCTGACAATAGTCAAATCCTAGAAGACTTGAATCCTCAGCAATACTGGTGTGAGAACCTCAAATCTCATATTCCGCTGACATAATCTTTCAGCAGCAGAAAGCATTCATCATGCTTAGCTGCAGTAGTGCTGCCACAAATACGATACCAACACAACACACGCTAGCTGCATGATAGCACAGTGACATCGATGCATGAAAAAGAGAAATGAGCAGAAGGTAACATTACTAAATAATGTCTGCTACCCCACAAGAGGAAGTGGTGAGATGATGTTCGATGTCAGTGGCAACATCTACCTAACTCTTCCCAACTGACATTAAAATGTTAGCGGTAGTGCACCAACACAAGACAAATGGAAGACCGCAAAAGTAAAATAGATGTTATCCATTTTCATATGCGACAATGTTGAACTTGCATATTACTGAAAAGGTGAATCCACCATGCAACTCTTTGAATTACATTCTTAGGGGTTTCACACTAAGCAAGAGGGCCCAGCACTGTCAACTTGAATTCTGGAGGTTCCCTACTCAAATTCTGGCCAGGACAGTTGATTACTCTGAGTTCACTGTGTGGTTTTACTCAAGTACTCCAGATAAACACTAGTACAATAGCTTAAGTTAGGTCAAAAATACTTCCTTCTACATCTTTTCCAGTATCTCACTTTATCACTACTCAGTCATTAAACTTTATACTATTTTAGATACTTCATGCATCCTTAAATAAATAACACACATCAGTTCTGTTTGACACTGTGTGGTCTGGTAGGTGGGTACCAATATCTTGCAGAAACTTGCTAGCCTATTTCCAGAGTATGCTTTCAACCAAAAAAAAAAAAAAAAGACAGTAAGTTGATCCAGCACAAGCACTTACTCACCCATCCACCTGGTATCACAACCCAGACTATCACAGTATGAATCTCATCATGGTGACTGAAATGTCAGATGTCACACATGCACAGGCTTATTGACAGAATTTGGCATGTTTACTTTCTCCTTAGTATACATGTGGTGTAACTGACACCTACAGTCACCTACCTCATATGCCTTTCTGTGAACAGGCAATGATTACTTTATAACCAAAACACCAGAATCATAAAAATTAAAATATTATATTAATCTATTTTCCTTTACTGCATGACTTTATGTATAATGCTCACTGTTGGTTAACATCCAGCTTATGGTTGCATTTAACATGAATGACCAAGGAACAGCCAAGTGACAATCAAAAGATTGAATGCAATTCTGGTTAATATTTACATAGAACATGCCCACGTGATGAAAAGTGGGAAATACATTCTGCTTTCTTATGGGAAATACATGGACTACCAATCGCTGTTGTGACAACAGAGCCCTCGACACTGGTTGGTCATTAATGGAACATACCAGCTCCAGCAAACTTCCAGGAAATATGTGAACAACAACACAACTAAACAATGAATGATGGAACTATATTCATTTTGACACTGCAGCATGTCCTATGTTATGTAAGTCATGACTTACATGAACTCAATGTCGTGTATGCTTTGCCATAAACCACATACACTATAAAAAAAATTCAAGATGCATACATACAAAATGGTATTTCATATGTATATTTCATCACTGGACATATTTTTTTTTTTAAATGAATACATATCTGAACTCAAAGATCAGAGTGCACAAAATAAGGTGTCCTCCCTTAAAAACTTGTTTCCACTCATTTCTTTACTGGTGTGACAACTATTTTTACATTTTAATACAAAACACTCTGCTTCATATCTCAGTATGCAGTCATAATAGTAAGGGAATACACACACTAACTATGTAACTAACTAAATTATGTACGCTGGGAGGGTCAAATTCTGACATACACAAAAGCCAACTTCCAAATTTTTAACATGGAACCCTTACATTTGGGCAGCTGGAACAACATAGTCAGTACAGTGACCAGGTTAAAGGACTGTATGAAATGGGGTTCAATTTCCAGCACAGACAGAACTTCCTTTTTGAAGTTTGTTGGACCACGCATCATTGTGATAACTGAAGAATGAAAACCAACTAGATGCCACTTATTATTTTATTGTACTTCTTATAGGCTCAACATGTTTCGGGCACTACTATGCCCATCATCAGGAGCTCGCAACTATAATATTGATTACCACGTTTGTCGTTTTGTTCTGTAAAGATAGAGGGGGTAGCGTTAATGTAAAATTATGGTTCTTAGTGGTGTATATAGTATAGTAATGCCCAAAATATGTTGAGCCTATAAGAAGTACAATAAAATAATAAGTGGCATCTAGTTGGTTTTTATTCTTCAGAACTTGCTCTTCTCCAAAATGTCCAGATTGGCTCTGGGGTCCACTCAACCTCTTATTCAATGGGTACCAGGGGTCCCTTTCCCAGGGTGAAGGGGCCAGGGTGCGAAATTAACTACTCACCTCCTTCCAGTGCCAAAGTTAAGAATGAGTGGAGCCATACATCCACTCCATCTATATTCCATGGTATACTTGCTTTTACCCTTACATAAGTCAGGGTGTGTACGTTCATACAAAGGTAATGATGAAAATGTGAACTCAAATTCAGAGCCTCTAAAGGGAACACTAGGCACAGACACAAACACCACAGAACAACTGTTAATCCCAGTGTTCAAAAGAGCTCTGTAGTATATACATATTTGTGTGTTTGTATTAATAACAGCTAAAATGTTAATAACAATCCAACCAAATGCAACAGTATGCAGATATTTATTTACTGCAAAGTCACTCTACATGTTTTGGGTGTCACAGCACCCATCATGAGTACTAAAAACTGTAACTGCAGCCTCCAGTACAGGTCATACTGTAAAATACAAGGATTAACTGGAATGAACTAACAGTGTGTAACTAACACTGTTAGTTCATTCCAGTTAATCCTTGTATTTTACAGTATGACCTGTACCGGAGGCTGCAGTTAGAGTTTTTAGTACTAACAGTGTTAGTGTAACTAACACTGTTAGTTCATTCCAGTTAATCTTTGTATTTTACAGTATGGCCTGTACCGGAGGCTGCGGTTACAGTTTTTAGTACTCCTGATGACGGGTGCTGTGACACCCGAAACATGTAGTGTGGCTTTGCAGTAAATAAATATCTGCATACTGTTGCATCTGGTTGGATTTTTATTAACACTGAATTACGATGCGTGGAACCATGAGCTTAAAATTTATTAACAGCTTGTCAGTCACTGGCTGAACTGTAACAGTGGGTGTTCTGAAAGTTACTTTACTCAGACAGTACCATACTTGAGTGTGACCATTTTCAGTTTGCTTCATTTATTTGCAAATGCTGGCAACATCATAGTCTCAACCAGCTTTAGCTGCCATCAGCTGCTGCATCACAGGTGTGTGTACTAACTTCCATCTCCAAGTAACTCAATTATGGATACAAAACTAACAAAACAGCAGTTTTTGTTGCTAACCTGGTGGAAGAAAAATAATTCGACTTAAGATAAATGAAAGAATAAGTCGACAAAGTGGTGTTTACTCAAGTGATAAAAACCCAAACTGAGTGCTATAAAAAGGGTTTAATGTTCCGGAACTGACAGTCTGGGCAGGCACTCAGCAGGACGTCTCATTGGGCCTTTTTCATTGAAGGCACTATAAATGCACATAGTTGCCAGGAACTGCTGTAACACACAGTGATGAATGAAAATAAACCTCATCACGACCTGCAAAGATTGGTCCTGCTATGAGAATGGAGCTCCACCCCATTCTAGGCAGTGCTGTTTTTCCTTAGTGAGGAATTTCTGATACACACTGCTTGCAGTGGATCAGTTGAGTGGACCGCAAGATCTCCCAACTTTATGCACTGCAGTCTTCTCAAAGACAGAGTGTAAAACAAGGAGCCTGCTTATGTTCTGCAAATGAATGAACACATCCATGTGGAATTTAATTCAAAAGCAGACATTAAAAGGTGTGCAGCAATATGTAAATCATTGCTTCCATGTGGTATGTAGACTGAAAACAGCTGACAGTAATTTAAACAACTGTGAAGCTCCTCATTGCCACTTTCTGTTGGTGGCTGAATGCAAAGAAAAGAGTGTGTCCTGGAACATGGATCTTGGTAAAGTGACTTGCAGGAGCACATACTTAAAAGGGATTTCTCATGGGGCTTATATCTGTTGTACTATGATTTGCTTATACTGTCCACTTGTACAGTGAAAATTTCCACAGTGCAGTGAACACATAAAATCCCTCTGTTTACTTTTACCCCTGTATTCATGGACCTCTTGAACATTCACCTCTTTATCTTCCTCCTCTTGCTCCTCTTCAGCAGCCGTGAGCTCCTGCGCGTTTGCCAAGTTATCGACAGCAATGGCCAAGAACACGTTGAGCAGTGTGTAGTTACCAAAGAGCACCAGAATGATAAAGTAGAGAGAATAGATCATACCCCCTCTACCTTGTGACCGGATTCCAAAGTACATAACTTCATTCCAGTCCTCTCCAGTCAAAATCTAAACAAACAACACTTCTCATTAATGCTGATCTTGTTGTGGTGGTAAATAGCTATGTTGGTGACCTTTCAGAAACATGCCTCCACAAGATGGTAGGCAATGTGTTCTCACTTGAACTTTCAGGTCTTCTGAGATGTGACACTGTATCATTGGATGAATGAATGCTGTGTTCTTAATTAAAGATGATGATGGCTTCATCTACAAAGTCAAGCAGTAGACGAAAAATTTTCTTTGGGGACTGCTTGACCTTTGAATCTCAGGACAGTATAACCCTTCAAAACATCAGATCAGAAGTAACTCATGCAGTGACACAATGTCACATCCCTGGAGACACAAATCCTGAACAAACATACATATTCAGACTTATCAACCAAACTTCTCTATACGTATCATATATTCTCATATTTTCTATGAATGATTTGAAAAAGGTTATGATACAACCGAAAATACTGACAGTTGGAAGTAGAAAAATTTACTGATATCGATACAGAAAATAACTTTAACCCAATTTCTGATACATCCCTTTAGCTGTAAGAACAACCAGACTCCTGACATTAAAAACTTACTTGGAAGACTGTGAGGAGTGCGATGGGAAATGTATTAAAGTTGGTGGGTGGTGTTTCCTCCTCAAAATTGAACTGACCACCAAAGAGCTGCATACCGAGCAAGGCAAAGATGAGAATAAACAGGAAGAGCAGGAACAGGAGGGAGATGATGGAACGCATTGAATTCAGCAACGATATCACCAGATTGCGCAGTGACGCCCAGTACCTGAAAATCATTTTACATACATGCCATTTATAGCTTAACCATACACACCTAACATGACAGAGGCACAAATTACAGCTAATGGATAAATATTAAAAAAGGCATCAATTACATGCTTTTATAAATATCATATTTACTTTCATACTTTCAACATGTTCTATAACTTTCCTTCCTTCAGGATTGTTACTCATACCAAATGGTGGCGGTGGTGGTGGTGGTGGTGGTGGTTGTAAAAATATGAATATAATTCAGACCACAAAGCAGCTTAATGTCAACACTCTCACTCCTAACAAAGATCCTGAAGTGTATGTCTAGTGAAGTCTCCCAGTGAAAATCAGAGGTGGACGTTTAACACTCACCAAAACAAACCACATATTCATTTGAAAAACTGATCGAATACTGGGCTGAGACTCATTATCATTATCCTTAACCAACTGGTCTCATACTGGATTGCAACTCATAATCATAATCCAACAGACCTCATAAAATATGTTGGAAATCATAATCATAAATTGAACTTGTACTGGGTAGAAACTCAAAATCACAGTCATAATCATGTTTAAATCCTAGTATAATATAAAATGCCTTTCAATAAAAAATTTTAAACTATGAAACAACATAAAATTTATAAGGAGAAGTTTCACATTAAAATTAAGTTGTAGCTGTGTTCATTACTTAATCAAACTGGTGTAACAGACCACCTTTTGAAAGTCTACCCTAAAACATGATGGACACAGAACACAGTCACAATGCAACAGATTGCACTTGAACATAAAGTACAGTATCAGCTGTCATCACTGGCGAAGGGACTCTCAGATCCTGCACAAGAACTCAGCAACGAAAGAAGTGGGAGTGGGGAGAAAGAAAACCCCACCCTTCTTATAGTAAATCACAAAAACATGACCCTCGCTACATGTCAGCAACTGCAGTCATGTCTGTTATGCTCACTTGAATTTTACACATTGTTCATCAGTTTTATTCTGTCATTCCTAATGAATGACAGAAACCTCAACTGGCATGGCAAGTCTGATGCTTCAACAAGTAAGTTCACAGACCATGTCATTTGCATGTCATGTGTTATGGGAATTTAACTTTCTTATGTTTACTTTATTGGGTTTCTCTTGATATTGTATCTAAAGTTTTGGGGGCCCACGAGGCTCCCAACTTTCTTTTCAGGCTCTGCTACCTATGTCAGTGTTGGTACAATACTGGCCACAGTTCACCAAAAGCTATGTAAAGACACATATCCCACAACATACAAGGGAACATATTTATATCAATTCATCAACCAACAAATGCACATATAATTTCACATAAAACACTTTAAAACACTGGTTATAACCAGTTTCTCATTACTCAGCGTAAGACACACACCTAGCCACTGCTCCACAACACATTCCTACACAACATGATATGCTGTCACAACACCTCGTTTGCAAATACCAATTGAATTGTGAATACTATAATATAACATTAGCAAGGAACTAAGCTCCGTGATGATGATATGACAAGATCGATACATGTCAAAGTGTTCTAAATTGTTTTATGTGAAATTATATGTGCATTCGTTGTTTGATAAACTGAAGTGATTCTACAAAAATGCACGGCGATACAATAAGATTTATATTTATATCAAGTTAGCAAGACACCTTTGAGTTACAAGGTGCCCTTCAGAACCAAGTAATTGTAATTTGAAGTATGTTAAAGCCGTCCATTCCGTGAATTTTTTTATCAGTTTATGTCACTTATTTACCAAATAAATGCACATTCTTAAATTAGTACAAACATTCAACGAGCTTCTCCAGCCTGTCTCGGTACGTCCATATTCTGAGAGAATACAATGCAAATTCTTAAAAACCAAATGCTACTGAGAAGCTGTTATTTATAGGTTCCTTGGTCTGTTACAGCTTCGTCATTGATGTTGATTATATGTACGAGGGGGTGTTGATAGCTACAGCGACCAAACTCGGGATTTATTCAACGTACTCCCCACAAAGCTCAATACACTTCTTAGCCTGTTGCTCTAACTTCTGCAAGTCACTCAAAAAAAAATTCAGAATGTTGTCCGTCCAAGCAGGTCTCCGAGGCAGCAATGACCTCCGCGTCGGATGAAAAATGGCGAGCTTTCAATTGTTTTTTCAGTCCAGGGAACAGGTGGTAGTTCGACGGGGCCAGATCCGGACAATAGGGTGGGTGATCAAGACATTGGAAGCCCAGGTAGACCAGTTTCTTCTGGGTTGCAAGTGCCCGGTGAGCAGGAACATTGTCGTGCAAGAACAAGACCACCTTGGTGACTTATCCGCGGCGTTTTTCCTTCAAAATGTCCTTCAATTGCACCAGCAGAGATAAATAATACTCGGCGTTGATAGTTTGGCCCTTTGGAAGATAATCAATAAGGAGGATGCCGTCTTGATCCCGAAAAATCAAGGCGACAACTTTTCCAGTAGATTTTTGCACTCGGAATTTTTTGGGGGCGGGGTAAGCCGCTATGCCACCACTCCACAGATTGTTGCTTTGTCTCCTGGTCATAGTGATATAACCAGGCTTCGTCCATTATCATCAATCGCGACAGGAAATCATTTGGATCGTGCCGAAAAAATTCCAAAAGTTGCTAAGACGACTGGCACCGTTTACATTTTTGATCCGCGTTCACGCATTTCGGGACCCACTTCGCGGAGAGCTTCCGCATGTCCAAATCTTCATGAATGATGGACCCAACACACGTGAGATGTCCAGTTGCGCAACTATTGATTTAGCCGAAATCCGGCGGTCTTCCAAGATTAGCTCATGAATCTGATAATCTCCGGGGTGGTCACCGTTTTGGGTCGTCCAGGACGAGGCGCATCACAGGTGGAAAAATCACCACGTTTAAATTGGGCCACCCAGTTTCTGACGGTGGCATACGACGGTGCATGTTCCCCTAATGTTGCTGTCAGAATGGCGTGAATTTCCTTCGGCGCCTTGCCTTGCAGAAAAAAAAATTGATGGCAGCTCGCGTCTCTATGTTGTTGAAATCGCGCGCGTCGCCTGACATGCTTCCTTTCAGCCTTTGTAACAAGAAAAGCCTTGCAATTCGGCACATGAACGGAACCCTGTTTCTGACACTATCGATTCCGTCCTACGACATCGCGAAGTAGGTCGGGCTAAGGACTTATCAGCTCCCCTCGTGAAAGGTACAACTGCACTTGTTTTAAAACTTAGGGCTCAACTATGGTTAAAAACATTTCTTATCGTTCAATGGGATGTAGGTATAGTAGAACTTATTAATGTTGTGTTTGGATGTAGATGCTTTTATTAGTAGGGCAATATATGATCTGTTCAGCAGCATGCATCAAAATCTGAATGGCAAATGTGCAAGACCCAACAGCTATAAGAAATGGCAACTAACTTTCGGTTTCAGGTCAATAAAGCTATTATGGACTTGGTATTACAAATGCATTTTACAAGAGAAGGAGACTCACCCTGTGTTTTTGATGTGTCTGACTGGTTCTGATAAGAAATGCTTTTAGCCATAGTGTAACCATAAGTTTTAAAATATGTACAACTGTCCTTTTGCATATAATTATCAGCAACAAAGCTGCTACAAACCAAGGAACCTATAAGTAACAGCTCTGCATTAGCATTTGGTTTTTAAGAAATGACACTGTGTTGTCCCTGAAGATGCTATACTCATACTGAAACATTAATGTTAGTACTAATTTAATAATGTGCATTTAGTTGGCAAATAAATGGTGCAGCTAACTGCATGTCAAAGTGTCTTCCTTCGGAAACTGAAGAAAACAGAATTTGCAAAAGCGAATCTTAAACCTATCTTGAGTCCACACGATGAGGTCCTGGTTGCTGTAATTACTGATGTGGCTGTAGTATAAGTAGAAAGATATATTTTGAGTACTTGCCCTGACAGGTATTTTAGTAGAACAAACACTTTTATGATACTTAAAACACAGCATCAGAAGTTACCATTTACAAAATGAAAATCTAGAGACACTAACAAAGTGAATATAATGGAACTGTTACATTATGTGTAAGATTCCTCCCCAGTTTACACGGAAAGACTGAGGGATGCAAGACATTACTGCAGTATGGACAGCTGATCCTGGAATACAATGTCAGGATTTTGCAAAATTAAGACACACACACACAACCACCATGGAATTTTCTACATAAGGGAATTTGATGCTTTGAGGATCTTCCTCCTAGTTAAAACATATCGTCTGAATATGGCATCTACATTTACTGGCATTACTTTCTTGAAGAAAATATGGTTAACCATTCACAACACACCTTATTACAGCCCCAGTGTTGTAAACACAGGCCATCCAAGTACACCCATACAGGGATTAGTAGGACCACTTTTTAACCTCCTAAGCATTTGAACACAAGACATGTTTAACACAACATACAAGTATATCAATATTTACTAGTTACTGTAAACTTTATTAATCCCACTGAAACTTGTGTGTGACCTACGATGACAGTGCACACATACCAGAACATGTTGGAACAGTAGTAAATAGGGGTACCATTAACACTAATACACGTGTCCCTGAATGGCTTTTACTGACAACAGTGTCACTGAGGTACACAACAGATCATAAGCCAAATTAAGATTTTTACAGTGTATTATCATTGACACAGATTCACTATATTTTGACATATCTGTCTTGCAAGCCATGATCAGTGCAATCCTTATGTAATGCAGTATTATTTTGCAAGTCAGCCACTTACATATATGACTTATAAGTAGTAACATTTGTACGTACAGATACCAAAAATAAGAGCATCTTAGAAGCTGAAATGTGTATATAAAATCAAAATGAAACAGTGAATGGTAATAAGGTATATATTAGAGAACACAACAGAAGTGTGTTCAATTACATGTGGTGCATTGTCTACAGTGTTCCAATAACTATTTCTAATACTCTTAGAACAGCATCTAGTTTATCATCATATAAGAGCTGGCTCTGCAATAGATAGGAATTGTTTAATCACTGATAATAATCATGTATTTTAAAAATTTGAAATCAATAATTGCAATTTTCAAGTTGAAGAAATGGAAATAAAAAAAACCTTCTATACATCCCAGAAGATAAGTAGAAATTAACAGCACAGTGATGCAAAGATGAAATTTCAACATATCAGATTATGTGTGAATACTTTACCCTTAAAAAGCCTGTGGGGACGCCATTTTGAAAAGACTGAAGAATTTTTGAGAAAATGCTAATTGGCTAAATACACACTGGATGTGTTTCTAAGAAACACTCCTTACAAAATGTTTTATTCAGTCATCTGCAGTGCCTGATGTGAAATTCAACATTTTAGATCTATCACCAAAACAATGAAAACCAAAAAATAAGATAAAGTACAGTTTTCTTATGTGAAAAAATATTCAAACTATTACTGCCATCAAATAGCAAGGTGTAATGGATCCACTATAACATACACCACCGATTCATCATAAATAAGGTAAAAAAACCTTTACCAGAACAACAAATACATATAAAATGTATCCTAATATCAATAATGATGCAAATCGGTTTCTGATTTTTAAAGCTGATACACAATAAATACAATCCAAACAACTGTTATAAAAATGCAATACACCACAAAATTAGTAGCGTATTTTAATTAAAACTGTAACAATAATACAATTAAAGTCATGTTTTCTTTACACTTTGCTAGCCTGGAAGTGTTACTCTACATACGGAAAAAAACCTAAACAGTCTTCTACACACTTAATTAACTAAAAAAAGTATCTACCCAAAATCACAAAATTTAAAAAGCAGTTAAATAATTTACCAACACTTATGAATAGACTTAAATGCAAAACTACAATACAAGCCCTTAAAAAAATTGTCACCCTTACCACATTCAAAACAAACAGTTCTGTCTTGCTGGCTTGCTTTTTTCTTTCAAAAGACAATGTGAGTAACCAAACCAACTGACCCTAACAACCTACCCACCTACCTAACTTAGTTACCTACCCGCATACTGATCGTCTAACCGAACTTCTGACCTGACCTATTCAACCAAACACCAGGCAGTAGAATTAGAAATTTCTACATCAATACCTAACCCCACACAGAAATGCAATATTGTCTTTCTTTTTTATGCAATATTAGTATTGCCTAGATGTTAAACAGTGGCACTGATGAAACACTACTATTATATTGGATCACATCATACATTGTTGTTTTTCTTTCCCATCTTCAAAATTTATTGGTCGAGACAAACATAAGACTGATGGAAAAAACTATCTGAACTTATACTTGCTGACATTTTTGTTTTGATGCATATGTTACCACAGAAAAAAGAATGCTGTGACCACACCCAACTAGGGACCTTACAAATTTTCCAAGATAGAAGACGATGATGATGATAAAATAGATGCCATCACGCATTTCAACATGTCCCTAGATTGTAGCATTAATAGTTCAAGTGATTTTTAAGTGTTTTAACTTTCAGCTTGCTTTACTACTGCACACCTTTACAAATGAAGAATTATATGATGCTAAATAATAGTGAACCTGTGATCTTAACTACTGATATTTAAATTTTTACTAGTTGTATGTTCAACAAAAAAACATGAATGACACAGAGTGATGTATCTGTGAGAAAACTACAATCTTTAACAGGCAGCTAGTGCATACGCACATCTGACATGTTGTGAAGGAACTGTAGTTGGAGAGAAGATTCCTGAAGATGGTGTTAACGATCACTGAAACGTGTAGGAGCAAAAATATGTGAGTGAAGAAACACAGTGTAGTGCATGACAGTTAGTAAATAAAAGGATAATTTATGTTTTGACTCCCCACATGTTGTATGTGAAGTTCTCCATAAGCTGTTTCCAATTTACCAAAAAAACTGATGAATATGCAGAAAACCAAGACCCCAAGAATGATTAATCCAGCAGCTAAACTTGGCATAGAAATTGTAAGTAATGCCCACATAGATATGGTATTCCCTTTAACATTTATCCTTACAACAAGATAATCTTCTTTGACGCAGTAACATCCAGTTGGGAAGGCGTGGACATCCCTTCTTCTTTTTAAGGCACTTAAGAGTCATCACATGCACTCACTGCACAAACACTTTCACTCTGAATTCTCACTCATTGAGATCCAAGTGTTCATTCTCCACTGCTCTCCTTCAAGATGATGTGTGTCGCATATTCTGACAAAACTAATCACTATTGTTCTTCCCCTGCTGTACACCCAATCATAAAAGGCAAAGGTGTTTCTGTCCATGCCATGAGGGCATATATGGGAAGCAGAGGTAGAGCTCCACTCATTCTTAACCTCAACACTACACAGAAGTCAGTGTTCAGCTTCACAAACTGCTTTACCCCAAGGGAAGGAGCAGTTGATACTCACTGAAATATAAAGCTAGGTGGGCCCCAGAGCTGGTCTGGATGTTTGGTGAAGATAAAAATCTCTCATCCGTGCTGGATTTAAAATCTCATCCAGCCCACAGCCTAGTTACTATACTGAATGAGCTTTCCCTGCTCCTGAACACCTTATAGTCTATATGAAAACCACTTCCTATCTGACAAAAACATGCACTACACCAACAAGCCAATCAGTCAATTGCCTGTAATATTCTTGTTACACTTGGTTCAGCTACATATATGAAAATTAATTTACAACATTATTCTAAGTTAAAATAAGAGCTGCCAACTCCATAAAGTAAAATTCAATATCCAGTCCTTTCTCCGCACTTGAAATGAAAACTGGTGATGCTGTAATCACTAATTTTTCACCTAACTTTCATACAGCAAACAATGACACTTCCAACATCTTATCTACAAATATAACATCCTTATCAGCTTCCTGCTTCCTAATGTGGACCCAACAGAAGACATCCTACACATATGGAGGGGGGGGGGTGGGTTAAACCTCCACACATTTTTAACCTCTGCACTAGATGAAGGTAAGTGGTCACCTTCACAACCCAGCCATTTTAGTCCCACAGAATACTCCCCCAGGCCTTACTTAACAGGAGGTTCAATGGTTACTGAGTGACAATCTTTTTTTTGTGGGTTGCCAAAAAGGTAGTACTACTTTAGAGTATTTAATCAAAACAGCTGCATAAATCTTCACTTCTTTGATTTTACATTCATTTTAAATGGTTCCTTCAAAAAGCTAAAATCCCACTTTTACTGTATTATAGCACAGCTTTTAGATGTGACTTGAATCCTTAATCAAAATGATAATTCTTTTCAACTGTATGAATACTTTAATTTCTTAAGATGGGTGTTCTTTCTTGGTAGATGTAGCTATTGCACATTGTAATACTGAAAAGTAAAGCAACCATGTCTAAGGTGAAAAATACTTATTTAATTAAAAATAAAAGGAATTAATCTACGACAATCATGCATTCTGAAAACAAAGTTCTAGAAGGATAAAAGTTTAAAAAAGCATAACCCTAAATTTCACAATGTGTTTTCTGGTGGCACAAGCATGAAGACCTGCCCTTCAAGACAGCTGCTAATGGTATGTACCAATAACTTTCCCCTTCATCACTGGGCTGTGTTGAGCCATTTATTCTTATTTAGTGACTATCAAACACAGAAATGGTCTTCTGAAATCACTGGGGAGTGCAAATGATGGACATACATCCACCCACTTCCTCCTCCCATACACTTTAGTACCCATGGAAACTAATCCGGTAACCATGCAGATGGAGGCAACATATCCCCCTTAAACATCAAAATTAACCTACATAAAACAAACATCAAACTGTGAGGTTTCCTTTTCTGCCAGGCACATTCAATAAGTATGATTCTCTAACCTGTAACTTTTGTGTCAATCACACATTTCATTTTTCAGCAGGAGATATAACTTGTAGCAGGTGAAACAGGCAACAGAGGGTGCAAGAGTCAGTCTGTCAGATGCTATTCATGGGATATGTTGATGGGCAATGGTAATGGCCCTGGACACTTAATACTGCACAGGATTTCATAGAGTAATCTGGTAATGAGAGTGAAGTATGTTGGAAAATGGTACAGAGTGTTTGAATGAAGAAAGATAAGTGGACATTCAAGATGGTCATACCAGTTGGCCCAGCATATATAAAGATGGAAATGATGAAAGCACAAGAGGAGGAAGTGCTTTAGTGAAACTGGCAAGTCAAGATCCCAGATTTATCTGCTGTGGTGGAGTTGTCCAATTGAGTTCTGTATGAAAGTTTCTGAATGCAAGACCTTGATGTCTACCATCACAGAATTTCTGAAGTCTTGTTGCCAATATGGAACAAGTGCATCAAGTGCTGAGGGATGATTCTGACAAATAATGATACTTCATTGGAACAAAGAACTACATTCAACGTTGTAATGACATCTCATTTAACTTCTCTGATCTATGGAACCTCAGCTATTTAACATCTTTCATATATGTTCCAGCTATAGTGCCAAGACTAAGTGTTTCACTCCAGCTTAATTCTATGTAAACAGGGTCTAGAGTATTCATAAGCATACAGACTTGAGCTGTCAGATACATTTCATAATACGTCATTCTTAAAACAGACCATTTGCATAGTGAATTTACTTCAAGAGTCAGCATCACATAAATTATGCAAGATGTGAGATTCCACAGTCCTGACATATAAGACTCTAGTCTTCTGAGCTGCTACATTTAGTAGCAGGGTTACTGATTCCCCACATTTCGATGGAACATGCTGCCTTCACCTTCAAGGGTCAAGTGCCCTATTGGCTATTCAGGTCTTCTGGTATGTGATGCTGTATTCCTGGATCTGTGTCACATCCCAGAAGACCCAATATATCAAAAATGATGCTGTGGAGACCTCATACCTAGCACATATCATTTGTTACAGTTAAATTACTGAAACATTCAGCATCACATAATGCAACTGAGCACTGTCAATAAATATTTAAGCTCTTTGATATGTTCCATGTTCTGTGCATTAATTAGATGCATAAAATTTATTAAAAAGACCAACAAATGTACATGGATTTATGAACATAATTTATTACATTACTGTGTAATAAAACTACTTCATAAATCCAAGTGCTTTTGTTAGTCTTTTTAATAAATTTTAGGAATATTTAAGCCTTTGTAATTACATATGTAACAGGTTAAAAAAGCAAGTAACCTAATACAACACTAATAGCAAAAAAGCAATTAATGTAATACAAACAACTATGATGATGATGATGATGATGATGATGATGATGATGATGGCACATATATGAAGCACTTATCACTGGACACAACTCATAATGCTGGTCACCAGAGAAAATAAACCAAGTGAACGGACAGAGGGGGTGGGAAAGTCACAACTTACTTTGTGACTTTGAATATCCTGAGCAAGCGTAAAGCACGAAGCACTGACAGGCCGAACGAAGCCTGCTTCACTTCTGTCCAAATCACTTCAAAGATGGAGCCGCATATCACAACACAGTCAAAACGGTTGAACGACGATTCAAAATAAATACGCGGCCCCAGTGCATACATCTTGATGAACATTTCAAACATGAAAAGGCCAAGGAACACAAATTCTGCTACATCTGCAAGAGAAGTTTGTATATTAATAAACTACTCTCATTATAATAAGCAGCTTGATTCTTTATTTATGGACACTTTTTCATCTAGAGGTATGATGGTATGATTGAATCATAAATTGATCAAACCAAGAAAGAAATATAATAGATGAATTTGCGAATTTTCAGAATGGAGACAAACAAAAAATTTCTATTAATATTAGTAATAAAGCAGCGTGCAAGGTGACAAAGTGATTCAGAACTAATAAAGTGAGATAAAGAGCTGGTTACATATTTGACAGAAAAGGAATTTGAACTACAGCACTTGAGAGAATTTTGGAATGTTTGTAAATATGGACTGGTAGATTGAGGGACTGGCTGCCATCAAAGTTAGTGGCCACAGCCTTCTCTACAATTTGTCACAACTAATGAACACAAACATGAATAATGAACCGATAAAGAAGCAGTATGATGTGGTCTTTGTGAATTTTAGAACACTAACAGAACACTCACTGTGAACACTTAAGGAAAAGTACAGATGATTTCTGGGACATGATTTATACTACGTCCTCCTCCCAGATATGATCAAAGGTGGTAACCACACAAATGAAATGTTTGGTTTCATAAGGAGATGGAAACTAAATCACAAGTAAACCTATGAGATCATAAATCAATAAAGTTAAATCCTTAAGATTCCAGCAGTTTCTCAGCTAGTCAAGCAACTTCCCACCTTTTAAAGAACCTGAAGTACATGAACATTAACCAAAGTCTGTCAGATTAAAGCCCTGTGCAAAACTTATGGTGATGGAGATATAAATTCTTACAACATTGTAAATGATGCTTCAGAGGGCCAATGATACTCTTATCATTTACTGAGGTCATATGGAATATAGTACAATCTAGTAACATGAACTGTTAGATGCAAAAGGATGGAAACATACTACAGATCATCAAATGCCTACATCCTGAGTGAAGTGGACATTCAGAACAAATACAGTAAAATGCTCCTTCAGTCAACACAAGAAACAACAATATTTTATTACTAATACTTGTGACACGTTCTTGATAGTCTTCATCACCATCAGGTCATAAGCATCTAATATAGACTCAAAGTGCTTACTATATGTGATTCTCTCTTTATAGTTCTGGTTTCCTTCTTGTTGTACTAAATACTTAAATATCTAAGAAATGATCACAAGTTTATCCAATGGGTCTGATTTATTAAAATTAAATTAATTGTGCTTCATTATTATTTTGATGGAACCAGTAGACCCCTTGTAACAATTACCAGTTTGCTAGACATCTTTTGTTTCTAGGTCTCTTGCGGTAAAAGTTTTGTAAAATATCACTACTGCTGTCATATATCTTTGTTTATGGTTTCATCAGCCACAGGTCCATGTCAAGATGGGCTGGTATATTAACACCCTAACCCAAGTCACTTTTCATACTTATCTTAGTTCATGATGATATGGTAACTCACTGCACTAACAGTTACTCAATTACTATTGCACTTTGAACACCTGAGATCCATTAATCTCAGCATGCAATGTATCATCACAGTGTAATTACAATGACCACTGTGACTGATCCTTTCTTCATTAGCATCTTGGCTTATGAGGTACGAAATATTCCAACCACTTCTGATAAATGAGGCATTTACAGAAACAACAAACCTACAACCCCAATAATCCCTTCAATACAACTACACATAAAGAATTCTCCATGCTGTTATGTCAAAACCCAGTAATCATGTACATCACACATGCCAGCCAGGATGCGGCGTCATAAACCCATGACCTAGTAACCATGCAGTATGTTAATCTCAGCAAATATACTTTGGTACCACAACCTAGCCACAATGGAAACCACTATCTATGGTGAGGAAGTGTGAACATATCAAGGTCTAACTCACATGAGGGGAGAAACTCACATGCTGCATTATATAATGCAAATAATGAACAGAATAATAAAAAAGTCTTTAAGAAACACATGCAAAAAAACATTACAGAGCAAGTAATATGATGTTACATTACATTTCGTTACAGCTTGATATGTCACTTCAGTAGTGTCTAATTACACAACCAATATAAGTAATAAAACAATGTTGTTTTACTGTTCAAAGTAGTGTCCTGTTGACTGAAGAAACACAGCACTAATGATTAAACAAAATAGGCTAAATTGGGGGCAAAGCAATTCCAGGGGTGGCACTTTGTTCTGCTGTTCAAGAACCCAACACATCTTCATATTGAAGGTGTTTAACTTTGTCATGTGCTTTGGTAGATTTTAGGCATGGTGCTCCATTACAGTCAAAACCCCCCACTCCTGAAACCCTCAGTCACAAGCACTCTGTATAAACAATCCTCTGCCTATATTAATTCTGTTCATAATAATTACGTACATAAGAATTTGGTAAGCCACTGAGGCTGGCCATAATGTTCCACTGCAGTGCACATTGTGTTGAAGAAAACAAGCACAATGACAAACCAGTAGAAGCCCTGTGTTTTTACGGTGTGACGGATCCAAAACCTGGAAGTGATAAAATACGTTAAGTCACAAACAGCAAATTATAATTTTAGAAATGTAATTTATAACCATGTAAGCTATGGTACTGAAAACTATGAAATGTGGCTACAGCAGTATTTAAAAATTCCAAATTACAGTAACAAATTCATAACATGAACTCAAAGTGTATGAGCTGTTTATGCAATACAGGCACATATTCTGTCATGACATCACAATTTATTTCACACTGTAATGCTAATACTGTAATTAAGACTAAATGTATGCAATTTTGTATTGATAGATAGGAGATGGCATTCGAGTGTACTGGATATGTGAAGTTTTAGGGGAGCTGATTGTGATACAGATCACTATCTGGTGATTACAAAGTTTAGGGAAAGATTAGCAGTGGGTAAACAGGCCGCACAGAGGTTTGATAGGCAAAGATTTAACTTGAGGAAGCTAAATGAGCCAGAGGATAGGGAACAGTACCAGATCGAGATTACAAACAGGTTTGCAGCTTTGGAGAACTTGGATGATGACGACGATGTAAATAGGACTTGGAAAAACATTAAAGAGAATACACAAACGTCAGCGAAAGAGAGTCTGGGTTTGGATGCATTTAAGTAGAATAAACCCTGGTTTGATGAAGAATGTTTAGGTTTTTTGGATCAAAGGAAGCGGGCTAAAATTCAGTGGATACAGGATCCAAGCCAAAGCAATGTAGATAATTTGAACAAGGT
>Ga0131853_10003111_pt1 | contig 29753 bp, 26 predicted proteins | sample TergutLab28metaG_FD_92764 | JGI IMG/M metagenome (GOLD analysis project Ga0131853, IMG submission 92764) | Labiotermes labralis P1 segment gut microbial communities from Petit-Saut dam, French Guiana - Lab288 P1 (version 2) (version 2) | ecosystem: Host-associated > Arthropoda: Insects >... | reverse complement strand
ATGGCTTGAAACTAAATGGTACACATCAGCTTCTGGCTTATGCCGATGATGTTAATATACTGGGAGGAAGTATACATACTCTAAAGGAAAATGCAGAAGCTTTAGTAGCTGCTACTAGGGAGACTGGACTGGAAGTAAGTGCTGATAAAACTAAGTACATGGTCATGTCTCGAGAACAGGATGTAGGACGAAATCACAGTGTGAGTATTGATAATAATACTTTTGAGAGGGTGGAAGAGTTTAAATATTTGGGAACAACTTTAACAAATCAAGATTCTATTGCGGAAGAAATTAAGAGCAGATTGAGGTCAGGAAATGCTTGCTATCTTTCGGTGCAGAATCTTTTGTCTTCTAGGTTGCTATCCAAAAATTTAAAGAATAAGATATATAGAACTATAATTTTGCCTGTTGTTTTGTATGGGTGTGAAACTTGGTCGCTGACATTGAGGGAGGAAAGGAAGCTGAGGGTGTATGAGAATATAGTGTTGAGGAGAATATTTGGACCGAGGAGGGACGAGGTAACGGTGGAATGGAGGAGATTGCATAACGAGGAGCTAAATGATTTGTACACCTCACCGAGTAATGTGCGGGTGATAAAATCGAGAAGAATGAGATGGGCTGGGCATGTGGTGCGTATGGGTGGGGAGAGGGGGGTGTATAGGGTCTTGGTGGGGAAACCGGAGGGAAGGAGACCACTGGGGAGACCTAGGCATAGATGGGTGGATAATATTAGGATGGATCTCCAGGAGGTGGGGTGTGGGTATATGGACTGGATTGGGCTGGCCCAGGGTACAGACAGGTGGCGGACACTTTTGAGTGCGGCAATGAACCTTCAGGTTCCGTGAAGTGCGGGGAATTACTTGACTAGCTGCAAACCAGTTAGCTTCTCAAGAAGGACTTTGCACCATGGAGTATGTAAGTAAGTAACTTTTGCTGACCACATTATCCTGTGCCTTCCCCTACAGTCAAACAGTTCCTGCAACCGCTTGTTAAATATGTTAGTTTAGCACAGAAAAATGTAAACAGATGGACATGGTTTTGCAATTGGATTAATCACTCTGTTTTGTATGTATTTACGGGCATTTTACAGGTGAATGATTGTAAGCTAATTTGTCTTTTTGATGCATGTGTCCTGGCTTCAGAATTCTGTTTCCTGCTTGTCCTTGGTCTTAATCTTCATTGTGTAAGATATTAATTACATGTTTCTGTTTACCTTTCATCTTTACGCATTCTGTCTAGATGTGCTGTGCTACAAATGGGAAGGTCGCTGGTTCGATCCCAGCTGGTGTTATTGGAATTTTTCATTGACATAAAATCCTTCCGATCGCACTATGGCCCTGGGGTCAACTCAGCCTCTAACATAAATGAGTACCAGGAGTATTTCCTGGGGGTAAAGCGGCCGGTGCGTAAGGTTGACAACCTTACCACCATCCTGTGCCATTGTCATGAAATCTGGGAGCCTTAACTTCCTGGAACCCTCTGGGCCACTCCAGGCCTGTAATGGGACTGCATTACCTTTTTTACCATTCTTTCTAGATGGTCTTTCCGCCTTCTGTGTACAGTTAGTTCTCTTGTAAAGTTAGTTATGTTGAAACTTTAATTTCAAAAGTTTTTGAATACTTGGAATAATGATATTTAAGGTTTTCACAGCAGTTAGTGTTAAAATAATGGTTTGGTTGAGATGTGACACCCTGGAGTTTGGTAGACAGGTTTTAAACTGTTGTTGTCACATCCCAGAAGACCATCCCTTAATGGGACATATAATGTTTTTGTTATTACTTGAGTTTCCAGTTGTTCACAAGAAATTTGTCAATCATGGCTGTTATTTTATAAAATTGCTACATGAATCTTTCTAATCCATATGTATGTGTTACATAAGTGTGATTTACTGTTTAATTTTGCTACACAGTCTGTGTAACCATTGGAATTATGTTAAATACATTTAATAATAATTCTTCAATAATTTCAGTAGTGTTGTTATTAACGTGAAAAGAATGGATAAAACGAGGCTAATGAGAAGGGTGTTAGTATTAAATTTTAAAGTATAGTGACAAACTTGCATATGGAATAATATTTTGTGGCAGTGACCTAATGTCACATTATTTGGACTGACTGTGTATATAAATTATGTACGTACAATACAAAAAGGGACTGCGGTAGCATAGTGGTTAAGGTGCTGTGCTACAATTCGGAAGTTCGCTGGTTCGATCCCAACTGGTGTCAGTGGATTTTTCATTGACATAAAATCCCTCCGATCGCACTATGGCGCTGGGGTCGACTCAGCCTCTAACAGAAATGAGTACCAGGAGTATTTCCTGGGGGTAAAGGCGGCCGGTGCGTTTTGGCTGACAACCTACCACCATCCTGTGCCGTTGTCACGAAAATCTGGGAACCTTAACTTCCTGGAACCCTCTGGGCCTGTCCAGGCCTGTAATGGGACTGCTTTACCTTTTACAATACAAAAATATTTGCTAGCTTTGATAAAATTACAAGTATCCCTTCTTAATGCCAAACAAAAAAGTTACATACCTTGCATGTCTCTGCATTGCACCTTTACATTTTTTTTACATTTGTTTTTATGATAGGCCATTATTGGAAGTGTATGACCCTGTGTGAATTTGAATACTTATACACCTTTGTGTTTGCTTATATGGTTAAGTATGAAGTTAGAAAATATTTGAAACTTGGTTATATACTATAACAGAAAGCACAGTTTTCCCTGCACCAAACCAGACAAGGTTAATGTACCTTCTCACGACCTACTCTACTTTTCCAAGTTTTTGCTTTGGATTCTTCAGCACCAGAGTCCTTAACCTTTAGCATCCATGCATGCATCGGTGGGAGGTATAATTTTAATGTGGGGGATCACTGTTATTGAAGTAGTGCAGTATAGTCAGCCAAACCATCCACATGCACTGTTAGATACAGCAACACATGGCCAGTAAAGGTTACTAGATTTATCATTTCTAACAGTGCTGCTTATTTCCAAATCAGTTCTGTGTACAACTTACTCATTTTCTATTTGAAGTTCTTATTGGGACTGTTTCTACATATAGTGCAGCCACTTAGTACAGTTAGTTCAATCAAGTTTTGTGTGTGTGTATGTGTGAATAGTGAAATGTTGCCGTTAGTGTGCACAGCACATTTCGTTTGGGTATGCACCCATTGAATTTTATATTTCATTTTTTGTAAATGAATATTTATTGAATACTCAGTCATAAGAGACATAATTTTTATTCAACAAACAAACTGAAGGAAAAAAGCTTAACTCTTTTAACCAACAACTAAACTCTACTTAAACAATACAAACTTTAAAAATGAGACAAAATAAAAAACTAAAATGCAAAACCACTTTTTGTTTTGAGACATTACAGTGTGCCTGGACACACCCAGCACACCCCATACAAAAACCCGTGAATGTATTCCGTATTTGGTGAAATCCTTTTCATGTCGCAGGTTCCCTGATCTTAGGTCAAAGATTGGTCAACTAATGGAGGACTACATCCAGGCTTTGCGCAGCAAGGATGAGACACCAGGCTCTCTGCTTGCCATGACCCGGGATGCTGAGGCAGCCATCTTAGAGAAGTACCGAGCTGATGTGGCCGCTAAGCAGGAAGGTTAGACGGGTTTCTTGAAATCTGTTACACATTGAGGTGATATCATTCAGTGAGGATGGAACTTTTTATATCAGGCCATATAGCAACCATGGCTGGATGAGTGGGGACTGGACCACACAAAACCTTTAAATTTTGTCAGATGAATCATAATTTTTGTAATATGAAAACATCTTCTACATACACAGTGCATCTACTAAGTTTTAGGACTGGCATTATAAAAGGTATTTGCGTGAAAGAAATGACACTTTTATTATTTAGTTTTCGACATAGATCCCCTATAACTATACGCACAGATTTGCACGGTCATATAGCTTCTGGATGCCTTTGTAGAAGTCGTCCTTTGCAATGGTTTTTAATGTACTTGTCACGGCTGTCTGTATGTCCAAAATCGAGTCATAGAGGCGCCTCTTCAAGTGGGATTTCACTTTTGGGAACAAAAAGTAATCAGCAGGTGCTAAATCTGGTGAATATGGAGTGTGGTTGAGCACAGTCGCTTTTCATTGGGCCAAAAACTGCTTGACAATTGTCGCGTTGTGGGACAGGGCATTGTCGTGCAAAAGGAACCATTTACCAGATTCACACATGCCCGGTCTAACACGTCGAATTCTGTTTAGGAGCCGTTCCATTACATCTTTGTAGTACACTGCGTTGATAGTTTCACCCTCTGGAACAAATTCTTTGTGGATTACGCCTTGCCAATTGAAAAAACACCAACATGGTCTTCACACGAGACCTCTGAAATCACAATTTTTTCGGCCGTGGTGAGGTTTCTCCGACCCATGCAGTGGATTGATGTTTAGTGGTCAGATTGTAGGCAAAACACCACGTCTCATCGCCAGTTACAATTTTCTGAAAGAAATCAGGATCACTATCTGCTGTGGCAGTCAAATCTCAGCAAGCTGCAACTCTCCGATTTTTCTGCTCTGGAGTCAGAGTGTGGAACAAAGCGTGAATAAATCTTCCGTTTTCGCAAATCTTCAACTACAGTCTTTCTCACTGTATCCTTGCCAATGTTCACCTCGCCTGCTAGCATTCTTGGCAAAAGGTGATGGTTTTGAAGCAACAACTGAGAAATCTTCTCGACATTGTTGTCATTGCAACACTCTGTAGGCTCGCCACTCCTGGGGTCGTCTTCAATGTCTTCTTGTCCATCACGAAATCGTCCATACTATCGGAAAACATTCGAACAGGATAGTGCTTGGTGCCCATAAGCTGCATTTACCATTTGGGGAGTTTCCGTTGCACTTTTTCCAGCTTTAAAACAGAACTTTATTGCTAATCGTTGCTCCATACTCAAATCCATGATGAGGCTTTCACACACAGCTTCGTTTCACGCCACAAATCACAAATACTTCTCAACTCACTCAGACAACACTAAGCACACAACGTGTCAAGACTTGCTCCTACGTGTTTCTGTGGGTGACTGCCTGATTGCACGCATAGTATTCACTCTGTACAGTCAGTCCTAAAACTTAGTAGATGCACTGTGTAAACTGTGTAATGAAACTATTGAACAAATTGTTTCCTTGTGTCTGCAGAGAAAGAGCGCCAGCGTGAGCTGGAGAAGCAGCGTAAGGAGCAACGTAAGAAAGAGCGTGTAGAGCTGCGTGAGGAAAAGCATCGGGTGGAGGCTAAGCTAAATGGTCGTGACAAGTTTGATCCTGAGACTATGGAGGATGAGCACATGGATGAATCATCAAATACTGTGTTGGTATCATCACTTGCTCCTGAGGTAGCTCAGCCTCACAGAGAGGAAGTGGCCCATGTTGCTCATGCACAGGCCCATGATGTTAGCCATGGTGAACCGGTGAGTTGCAATGCTTGTGTATATGAATTTCATTTCAAACCCACAAGCCCTTTACTTCAGGATCTGGGCTGGCTGCTCATTTATTGTGATAACTAGTTCATAGGCTTAATGACTGGAATTGAGGTTAATTTCCCAACAGGATCCGATATTTCTCTCTTCTCCTCAGCAATCAGACCACCTCTGAACCCACCCATTCTCCCATTCAATGAATACAAGGGGCTCTTTTCCAGGGTTAAATTAGCCAGGCCACTCACCTCCATCTGGTTCTGGGGCTACGAATGCATGGATATATACTTCCAATCTCCATACATGTTCATGGCGTGGTGCTGAATTAAACAGAGGGACAACAGTACCTTTCACCTTATTAATGTACTTGTGTAAGTGCCTGTGTGTGTGTGTGTAATTGCAGCTAAGTTCATGAACTCCCACTTTTAACATACACAGACTGTACATTGTATATACATAAAGGTGGAAGCTGAAAGGTAGAAATTTGCCCTGGACATGTCACTAAGGCATAGGGGGGAGTGAAGGTTAAGCTCCATTCATTTTTAACCTTGACACTTGATGGAGGCGACTGGTTGGCCTCATGCACCAGCCTTTTTACCCACAGGCAGAGAGTTCTCAGTGTCTATTGAATAGGAGGTTGGGTGGACCCCACAGCCAGTCTGGACATTTTGGAGAAGTGAAAAATCTCCTGCCCCTGTTTGATTCAAAATTCAGATCATCAATCCCATGGCCTTGTAACTATTCCAACTATGCTGTCCATGCTGCTGATGTATGTACACAAATAACTTGAAATTGGCTTCATGCTCTGAGGACAATTGTAAGGAGCTCTTGACAGTTTAGCCAGTGTGGAACAGCAGGCAGGAGAGCAGATGCACATAACTGTAACAAATAAGTGTTTCTAATCAGTCTAGTAAAGCTGTACATCAGTTACTGCAGATTAATGTTAATTGACAGAATGTTGTAGTTAACAGTGCTGTTAGTTTGTATGTATGTGTGTATTGTGAGTGGTCAATGATGAATGTCAGTTTGGCGTACTGGTCAAATGACGAAGTTAGTGTTCAATTGTATTAGTTGGCACTTTATGGTACAAGTTGTGCACTGGTTGAATGACAGAGTTAATGTTCATTTGTATTAGCTGATACTTTATGGTACTAGTTGTGTACTGGTTGAATGACAGAGTTAATATTCTGTTGTATTAGTTGGTACTTTATGGTAGATAAATGAATGTAAGTACACTGCACTGGTTGGATGACAGCTTTAATTTTCTGTTGTGTTAGTTTGCGTTTTAGTATAGATGAATGAATGTCAGTGTGGTATACTGGTCAGATAAAAGACTTAATGTTCTAATGTATTAGTTTGTGCTCTAAGGTGGGTGAATGAAGTCAGTACAGTGTACTGGTCAGTTGAAGAGGTACTGTTCTTGTGTATTTTTTTGTCCTGTAGGGTAGATGAGTGAATGTCAGTGCAGTACACCGGTCAAATGACAGAGTTAATGTTCAGTTGCATTAGTTGGAGTTTTATGGTAGGTGAATGAATGTCAGTGCAGTGTACTGGTCAAATAACAGAGTTAGTGTTCAGTTGCATTAGTTGGTGCTTTATAGTCTAATGGTAGATGAATGAATGTCAGTAGAGTGTACTGGTCAAATGGAGGAGTTAATATTCTGTAGTGTAAGTTGGTGCTTTATGGTAGATGAATGAGAGACAGTGTGGTGTACTGGTTGAATGACAGAGTCAATGTTCTGTTTTAGTAGTTGGTGCTTTATTTGTCCTTTTTTTTTCAGACTTACTCTGTGCGCCGAGAGGTGTACCACCGGGAAAGTAAGAGTATCTACTTCACATTGGCTTTTGCTGGAATCGCTCTGATGGCCGCTGTGATCGTTGGTGTTGCTGTACTCAGGAGGAGGAATGCCCGTTCACCTCAGAATCAGGTATCAGTAAATTAAACAAAAACCATCATAGTAAATAAGATACAGTTATCAAAGACCAGGAAGAATCATAGGCAGAAAAGTGTTACCTGATGCCAGGTAAATGAACTTGAGACTATATGACATTTTGTGTGTGAGAGAGAGAGAGAGAGACAAAGTATGTGATTAAAATGCAGTAGTGTACCTTGGTTGCAGTGATGAACCATCAGGTTCTTGTAATGGCAGTAGTAAGAAAGTAAGGAAGTAAGCGAGCTATTAAATGGCTCCCCAAGCGGATAGTTACAGTGAAAATAATATTTTTTTTGTGTTTTGACCTGCAGGTAGACTCATACTATAGGAACCACACCATAATTCTGATGAGTATCATTGCTTTAAAATAACATATTTTATGCTGAAAGAAAACATTTACAACTTCAGAACTGTATTGTTGACATTAACTGGCTGTTTGCATTACATGTTTGTCATGTGTGGGCCATTGGCCAAGCATCGTGTTTTTTCAATACTCATACTTATAACCTGAAGTTAATATGGATGCCAATGCTGCAAAACCAGGAGAATACCCTGTCACTGGACATATACTGTTACCCCTACATTAAAATGTGGCTGCCAGTCTTGTAGTACCAGGAGTTTTGAAGTCCCTGCCCTCAGACAATAAATGCAGCCAATCATCACATATCAGCATTAATGCATTCCTGGAAAATATGTTATTTGAGATGTCATTTCTTACATTATGTTTTCTCATAAGTTACACGATAGAGCTAAGGTTGTGACCTGGCATATGAGCAGAGTATTTTCAGACTGTTATTTACACAATAAAGGGATGGTTTAATAACCTCACAGTACTCTATAGATAAAAATCTGATGCCTAAAATATGTAATAATGCAAAAAATATCGTTAGTCTAGATTAAGTTGTACTGTAATCCTAATGTGAACACCTTAAATCTTCTTTAGCAAGGGGTCTGACAGTTTTAATTGAAGGAATTTATAGCGTTGTTGTTGTTGTTGTTGTTGTCGTCGTCTTGTCGTTGTCTTCGCCGCCGCCGCCATGGTGGTGGTGGTGGCGGCGGCGGCGGCAATGGCAGCGGCAGCGGCAGCAGCAGCAGCTAAAACTTACTGTATTGGTATTATAGTTACTTTAGATAGTGTATTTTTCCTCCTCATGTGAATTGTGAAGTAACATGAGCTGTACAGCACTTATTGTTATTTTTGTCTTGAAAAACTTGGTTTATGCATCATAATCATGTGCTCCATTTTTATGTGATATTGGATTGAAAGTTCTTCTCATTTAAATGATTCATATTTGGTAATGACACACATTGCAGGGTTTCGTGGAAGTGGACCAGGCAGCTACCCCTGAAGAACGGCATGTTGCCAATATGCAGATCAATGGCTATGAGAATCCCACCTACAAATACTTTGAGGTGAAGGAGTAATTGTCGGGTGTCAAATATCATTCCTTCCACATTCTAGCAGCTAGCCACGCCATCTAGGAGTTGACAGTAAGGTTAAGATCGGTCATACATAAAACTCATAATAATATGGTAGTGACTGTCGTTTTTATCGTCAATTGTTTCGTATCCGAATGTTAAACTCCATCTGTCAGTTGGTGGCTCCCTCTTTAGTTTCTGTACAAGTACATTGTGAGCTTTAACCCCGTATTGATAATACAGCTGCGACTATTTTAAGTATACTGATGTAGCAAGTGGTTGAATTGGTAACAGTCAGCAAGAATCTTGCATTACTATAGTGGGTGTTTAATTTGGCTGCACCAGCCATTCTTAATGTACAGTGTATAAACGATCAGAATGCTTTCGTCAGTTAGGTAACAGTTCAAATGGTTTTGAAGCTGAATATGAAGAGCAAAGGGTTCTTGTAGCTAGATAAAAAATCTCACTCTCTTTATCATTCCAGACTTTTTATTAATAGTTTTCACAGTTCTTGGTTGCTTTCTCATAATTTTACACTGCATTCATAATAATGCAAAATAAATGTTTGTAAGATATTATTGGAAAGGCTTATTTTGGAGATCAATTTTGATAGGTATTGTGGCAATACAGAATGAAGCTCCCTCCAGCCATAGTATTTTAATTTTTCTAATTGTATTACTGTTAGTGTATAAATAGAGTGGTGTGTGGTCGGATGCAAGTTGTGTATCTTGAAAATGGCTTTTTTTGTACAAAACTTGGGTTACTTCTAGAGGCTTCATTGGGCACAACTATTTAGTTGAATGTTCCAACAATACTTGTAGTATATATTTTGATGGTAGCTAAAATAACTCAGATGTTGAATATGATGTAACCCTTTTATTTCTTCTTCTACCTTAATAAAAACCTGTTTCATGTTCCACAGTTTAAAAAAATTAAAACTTGGGTCATTATATCATATTGCTCTTTTTTTTCAAATACAGAAAATGTTTTTGCTCTATTCCTTATTGTAAAAATGATCCTTCATACTATCAAGTCTACAATAGTGTAACCCTATAAGAGTCTGCATGTTTTGTTTTCAAATTTAATAATAATTATTCATGGTGTGTGAAAAAAAAAGTAGAAATATATAAAAAGGGCGTTTTTTCTAGAAGTGAAGCTTGCTGTATGTCATGCAAATTTTGCACTGGATATTGTGTACAGGGCAGAAACTTATATCAAACAGAAGTGTCTTGTAATCTATGTTTCATGTAGTCCAGTCTTTTGGTGGCTTTGTAAAACAAAATAAAGGTGAAACCAGAATATGTGTATGTAAGCAGTGGGTGGCAAACTGACAAGTGAGTAGAGTTTGCACATGTGCTTCTCCAAAGAAGCAGAACAGATGTCACATTTCTTACTGAATCTCACCCAACACTTGTAGGAATTTTATTATTGGTCATTTAAAATAATAATTATACTATGTAGGTGTTAACTGTATCATATACAAAAAAAAATAAATATTAATTTTTAATTTAAAAATATAAATTGTACTCTGATATTTGTATATCTCAATTCTAAGTCACTTCTTTAATAGGCATTTCTTTCTGCTGAGTCCAGTAAGAGCCCAATTTTTTGACATGCAGTTGTGCCATATTTTATGTGTAGAGTCACCACATTCTTGAACATGATGTCTCCACACTAGTCACTTGTTGTAAGTACTCCAGAGGGGAACAGACAATACTGATACTTTCATTATACACACAAACCTTGGAGTCAAAATGACATATCTCTGCTGACTTTCTGCTTGGTGCTTATGGAGTTATGGTATATGTGTGGATGAAGCTCGAATCTGCCTCATTTTGTATACAAAATGAGTATAGTTTGCTAGCCATAAGGCATAATACTCTGATGACATTTATTGTACTCACCCCTTGATGTTGATTTGCATAACAGTACCAATAAGAGGATATTTATTTCCAAAGAGAGTAGCTGTGTATAGGTTCACTGGGGGAATGTGTGCAACTGAGCATTTTATGTTACTCACTTTTCTACCTGTCTTTATTTAATTGTATAAATTGACAAGACAGCGCAGACAGTGCACAAGTTTTATTTCATATTATTTGAAGAAATTTAAGTATTTATTTGAAGCAAATAACTGAAGTAAGAAATAAATTATTCATATGTTTGTTTTCCTAAAACATCCAACAAGGAAGACAGTAAGTACCAGAATTTATACATTTGTAGAAAGACTGTAACCACCTTAGTTCATATTTGCCCATTATATGCAACAAGAAGAAGTCATATTTCTAATTGTGCTTTGGTTAGCTTGAATGTGGTCACATTATAAAGTATTGTTATTTGAACTGTGCAGTGATTCAGCCAAGTTTTTAAAAATGATTATTTGCACAGAACACTGCCAAATTCCTAATTATTGCTTGGTTCAAATGATCACGCATCCCAGCTGCAGCTGAACTGTCCTACTGTATCATCACTCATGTTTTCCTGTGAACCACAACTCTCTCTTAGCCAAACTCTTAATGCAGTTTCTACCCCACTGTTGTAGATTAGACTGCTGCTTTTATTGACAGAGAAGCCCCATAGGGCCCACCACAAAAAGTGGATATACACACACTCAAGTCCTGCATTTTTTCTCATGAGATTCTATGCAGTATGTAAGCAGTTTTACAATGGCCACAGAATAACAGGGAGAGGAAGACGAAGGTGTGGCTTTGTGGCTTCTCTGTCCCCTGGCAGTGGTACCAGCCTTGCATAGGTTGGCACTTCTCTATGCACTCTGGTGACACTTACTGGTGATTGTAGTGCATTCAGATATATGTCTGCATTGTGTTCCGTGGCCATTGTAATTTTAATTAACAATAAATACTTAATTTAAATTATTCTGTGATATATGTGCTTCATAAAGAATACCATCACAAATAACACCATTCATTACCATCCTTCTTTTCTCCCTAAATATCTTCTCACAGAATTGCAGCTGAGCATATGGTGCAGAGGCAAAGTGTGCTGTGTTGCTGCTGAGGTAATGGTCCCTTAGTGTAAGTATCCATTTGCCTGGGAAGTGGCACCCTTAACTCGGTGATTGGTGCCTAATGCTTTGCCCAATTAGCTACTTGATCCATCATTCACAGCAGTACAATTTCATACACACTTCTGTAGTCAACGTTAGTTGTAAAGAATCTACAACATCCATAAAAACCATGTGGAAGGACAAAATGAACAAAGTTGATGTGTTTATTTCTATGGTTTTTACATGCTAATGTGGCCCAGGCCTACATTTTTTGAGTTCCTGAATTTTATTTTTTAGATGTTTGGTAGAACTTGTTGAATGTTGTATAGGCCCATTACAAAGCCTGTATAAACACAGGACACCAAAATACAAGAAAGGAACATTCAAAATGTTTTAGATGTTGTGTCCTTTGAATGGATATCTAAATTCCTATGTGAAATATTTTTGTATATTTTGTTTCAAACAAAATTGATAATTTGTATTTTTGTATGTAATGTAGCTGGTAGCCATGGTTGTATGATTCATATAACCATGGGGCACTCATATACAGACACGCTTATGTAATATGAGTGTATATGTATATCCCCTTGTAACCCTGTCATATCAACTACCTAGATGGGTTTATTCACCAAATGCTTTTGGGACTGAAACCAAGGAGCCCTGTTGCTATCACTTTCCACTGAAAAACTGGGTTTTAAGGTCTAATAATGAGCCTCCCACTTAGTTTTCAGTACATGCAACTGGAAGAGAGATGTGCTTTGGATTGAAGTTCTGTTATAGCTTGGAACAGTGGAGAGTAACTGACTGACTGATCAATATGGAGTTAGATATTATTGATTTCTGCGGAGCAAATGAATTAATGATCGAACAAGGCCTCAGGTTGTATCGAAAGGCGCATCCTACTCTGGGATCAGAAGTTTTAACAACCTTCTGCAAAATATTACAAGCCTTAGGAATGAAAAGCCACAGTTTAAAGTAGCCCTAAAAAATTTTTTTATATGCACACTCCTTTTACTCTATGGATGAATTTTTTGCATGTACAGATGATATGTATTACTGACTTATATGACTGTGTAATTTCTTACACTATGATAATTCTATATGTTTTGTATGCTTTTGACATGATTCACATCCTATTGTCTGGTGACAGCCTCAGGGATCTATGGAATGTATGTATGTAAAAGTAGGGAATTTCCTAAATACATGGGTGATTACTAGCAATGATGAATCCTGATCTGGAAATAAGGTCTAGCGGAAAGGTAATTAGAAGGCAGTGTGTACACTTCCTCTGCATATGACCTCTGGATCAGGATTCACCACCAATTATTAGCTTTTCAAGGACTGTTCCTTGAAGTTAGTTACACAAGACCGTTGAAGTCGAGCTACATGTCATTTTGAAATGTGAATGAGCAGAAGGATTATAAATGTTCCTTTTCTGTATAGTCCTGCCATTCAGAACTAAGGAAATAGGTTGAACCAAACAAACTGATGTAGCAATAAAATCTAGACTGTGGGGATGCTTAGTTGGAGTCAACAACAGAATGTTGGATATGATGGCTGAGTTTTCTTGTCATTTGTTTGGTCACTAGGAAATTGCAGAGTTTATAATTTGATTAAACAACAGACACTTCTGAATCCTTTCCAATTTATTACTTATCACACTATTTAGCTGCCATATACTGTCCGAGATGCTGACAGTGATGTGAAAGAAACCACAAAAAAGTGATAATGCTAATGAATGAACTGCCAAGCAGTAATGTGGGCTGGAGGGACAGTAGGTACAATTAGTTAAGTCCCTCCACAATTCTTTAGGTAAGCACAAAAAGTACCATCAATTTATGGTTATACAAGTGTAATGTGGTGTCTTCCATCAAGTTACTCTCCAAATTTGTCACAATGTGCTTACAGCTGTACTTTGTTTCTTCAAATGCATTGTTAAGAATGCTCTCAGAATTATCATACTTCCCACAAGTGTTAATAACTTTCATGTACTGTCTTTCAAAAATGGTTCAGTGATATGATGAAAGGATGTTCACTAATGCTTGTCTATCTCATTTTACCAGGAAGTGATACTTTTTTGTGTAGTAGTAATGAACTGCATTGGTTGAATAAGCAAATTGTAACCTCTAGCTATTTGACTTTCTGCATTGAACTACTTATGCATTTGGTTACAAAAATACAAGGTAAGGACTGCTTTGGACACCCTTATTTGTGTGTGTGTGTTAGATGTTCTGAGTTGGGGAATTACAGCTACGTGAATTGGTATTCCTTTGTGTGAGTTTTTGTTATGTCGTCGGCGAGCAGATGGCAGTGTAATCCCAGGTCCGGTGGGAATAGGGAATGAAAGAGAGTGACGTCAAAATGGGCAGAAGGTGATACAATGGTGGTGAAACGTATGATTGTTTGCGATATTTCAGCCTTGACTGTGGAGAGAAAACTGTGACGATATAGTGAAAATGTTTTTGAACTTAAGAGGTTTTGGATTGACTTGTTAAGTGACGCCAGGACTGCGCGAGAAATTCGTAGGGTGAGTAGAAAGTAAACACGCTGGTTTGTTGTGATTTGCTCACGATGAATGGACAGTTACGTTAACTGTAGTAATGTGTATTACCATGGCATGATATGAAGGCTGTTACATAAAACTGATAACGAAGTTATTTTACGAATTATGACGTTTCTATTAGGTTGTGGTGGATAGGTTATGTGTCATACTGCAATTGACACGTGGTATTGTTTTTAAGGGCGTTTCATCGCAAATAGGCTTGCCTATGGTCAAGGTCTACCATGAATTCAATGTAGGTTATGTTGGTACTGGCTAGTCGGTGTAATAATTTATATAGTCGAGGTAAGTAGGTAAAGGTCACAGCCGTTATAGTACGACGTTCATATATTCTTTGGCGTTTATCCCACTGTTTTAATGCGTATATTAGCCATATGTCTGTTTGCTGCTTTTGGTAATCTGGAAAGTTCTGCATACTAGAACGTTCTGTTCATTTTTTTCACGAGTGTTGTTAACTGACTGACATATATTTATCAAAAAATATTAATTTGGTATTCATATAGTTGAATATCATGTAATATGTTATGAAGTGAAACAGTAGTAATAAATGTCCCAAAGTGTGCCACTTTATTTTGTTTGTTTTTCTTATGCATGGGTGGTGCAAGTGAATGATTAGTGGAGACTAACCAGTTGGCTTGCCCTGTCTCATCATGTCTGTTATCTGTCTTCTGTCAATAACAGCTTACACATTATATTCTGACAGACAGTGCAAAAGTGGATGTTGTGATGAAACAGTGCTGCCTGCCTTTGAACAAGTGTCATTAATATATATGAGAATTTTGTACACCATTGAATGCTGTGTGTGGGTGGAGGATATTGGCCATATAAAAGAAATCCAGTTTTAGCATTGTCATCGATATTAGTGGCAGTGCTGTTTGGTCATTTAGTGTGAGAATACACTTTGCTTCACTTGTGCACTAGCATTGTGCTACATGGAATTTCTGTATAGGTAAATTCACTGTGTCAAAAGTTTGTTTGCATGTTTGATGAGACAAAAGCTGTACACGGAGAGCTGTTCTAATGTGGCACTGAATGTGGCAGAGCAGGGTCAGTCATTGGTTTGAGTGCAGCAATTCATGTTATCCATTCAACAATGTGCAGTAACATGGTAACGGGGTTGTGAATACTGTAGAGAAGCAGTGTCATCACTCTCCATCTAGCACTGCACCCATGAGCGGGTTTGTAGATACCATGTGCAGTTACGGCATTCATTTGTGCACTCTGTATGTGATTTGTGTGGAGAAGAATAGTTTGTGAAGTATTGAAAGGTTTGTATTTTTTTTTTGAATGTTTTAAATTATTGCTTATTTTAAGTTACATAGCTGCTGTTTATTACATTCTGCAAGTAATGGTAAATACACAATTACATGCCATCCTTCTAGTATGGGATCTGCCTTCAGCTTGTTATGTTCCACTGGCCTAGAAATTCACTGTGTTTGAAACACATGCTCAGAAATCTGTTCTTAGCAAATCCATTCATATCAAAATGCCAAATGAAAATATATATTTGTGGTGCTAGACATGAATTTGTTTTAAAAATTACAGATCATCTGAAGCATGGCTTTCTGTCAAAAGACTCTTCTTGTAAGATGTTACCTTAATTAGCTGCTATTAAATTCCTTGAATCATTTTAAACCTAGAAACTGTAAGATATCTGGTGATTGTTTTAGGTTTGTGACTGACTGTCCTGTATGAGTCATAAAAATATCTGAAATTTCTTGAACATACAGTGCTTAAAATCATTCCAAAAGATGACTTTTGTGTGTGTTTGTTTGGGTACAGTTTAGTTACTTTCATGGTATAGAATTGTGTCATGAATTGGCAGTAGGCCTGCTCTGTTTATTTACAAATCATAAACATGAAACTGATATATGCAAACATTTTGATAATGGGCACTGTATGTAGTGTCCTACCCTACTGATTTTGTGTGCCTTTCTGTATGCAGGTGTACTGGGTATGTAAGTTATGCTTAAATTATTATGTTGGTAGGAGTTGTGTCGTAGAAGGAAAAAGAGAACAGTGTGTACATTAATGTTTGTGGGAATGTGTTGTGCTGGTTGAGTGACAAGGTGTGGTGTTGGCAGATTCTTAAATACGTAAATTGCTGTCGGTAGGGAATAAAAGTGTTATGTCATAAGGCAGAATTATGTACTGTATGTTCCATGAGACATAGATGGCATTCGAGCATACTTGATGTACAGTCTTTCAGGGCGTGCGACTGTGATACTGATCACTGTCCGGTAGTTGTAAAAGTTAGGGAAAGATTGGCAGTAAGTAAACAAGAAGCACAGAAGTTTGATGTGGAGAGACTGAATCTCAGGAAGCTAAATGAGCTGGAGGTTAGGAAATATCATCAGATTAAGATCTCAAACAGGTTTGGATCTTTGAAGAACTTATAAATAGGGCTTGTGGAAACATTAAAGAGAATATCACAACCTCAGCTAAATAGAGTCTAGGTCTGTATGAATTGAAGCAGCATAAACCATGGTTTGATGAAGAATGTTTACAATTTTTAGATCAAAGGAAGCAGGATAAAATGCAGTGGTCACAGGATGCAAACCAAAGGAATGTAGATAATCTAAACAATATGAGACATGAAGCTATTAGACATTTCAGGAACAAAAAGGAGGAATATCTAAAATCTAATATAGATGAACTTAAAACTAACAGTCATATCAGAGACATATATAGGGGCATCAGTGGAGGATGATAAGGTTGATTGTTTACACACTCCCACAGTATTTTGGCAAGGTGAAGGAACCATTCCTTTCAGCTACCTGAATGTACATGGTGTTAATGATGTTAGGCAGACAGAAATACATACAACAGAGCCACTAGTGCCTGAGCTGAGTGAGTGCCTTTGAGGTTGAGATGGCTGTTGGAAAGCTAAAACAAACAAATCACCAGATACTGATCAAATCCCAGCAGAATTGATTAAAGCAGGGGGTAGAGTAATTTGTTCTAAGATTTTAAACTTTTTAATTTCATTTAGAATAAGGAGGAATAACCTGCAGACTGGAAGGAGTTGAATATTGTACCTATTTATAAGAATGATGATAAAGCAGATTGTAGTAATTATAGAGGCATACCATTTTTATCAAGTACTTACAGAATTTTATCCAACATCCTGCTGTCAAGGTTAACTCCATATGCAGAGGAAATTGTTGGTGATCATCAATGTGGATTTCAACACAACAGGTCAACTACTGTTCACATATTCTGCATTCCTCAAATACGTGAGAAAAAACTGGATTAAAAGGAAGCAGTGCATCACCTATTTATAGACTTCGAGAAAGCATATGATTCTTTCGGGAGAGAGGTCTTGTATAATGTTCTCACTAAGTTTGATATCACTGTGTTACTGGTAAGGCTAATAAAATGTGTCTGAATGAAACCTGTAACAGAGTTTGGGTAGGTAAGCATCCGTCTGACATGCTACCTATTAGGAATGGTTTGAAACACCGGGATGCTTTATCACCATTGCTTTTCAACCTTGCTTTAGAGTACTCCATTAGGATTGTTCAGATAAACAAGGATGGCGTGAAATTAAATGATACACATCAGCTTCTGGTTTACGCTGGTGATGTTAATATATTGGGTAAAAGTGTACATACAATAAAGAAAAACACAGAAACTTTGTTAGTCTGTAGTAAGGAGATTGGTCTAGAAGTGAGTGCTGATAAAACTAAGTACATGGTCATGTCTCGAGATCAGAATGCAAGACAAGGCACAACATAAAGACTGATAACAGTTCCTTTGAAAGGGTGGAACAACCTTAACAAATCAGTTATGTTGAGGAAGAAAATAAGGACAGATGGAAGTCAGGGAATGCTTGTTATCATTCAGTGCAGAGTATTTTGTCTTCTAGTTTGGTATCAAAAAATATAAAGATTAACATACACAGAACTATAATTTTGCTTGTTATTTTGTATGGGTATGAAACTTGGTCACCCACATTGAGGGAGGAATGCAGGCTGAGGGTGTTGGAGAACAGAGTGCTGAGAAGAATATTATGGCCCAATAGGGATGACATAACAGGGGAGTGAAGAAAATTACATAATGAGGAGCTGTACTCCTCACCAAATATGATTTGGGTGATCATATCAAGAAGAATGACATTAGCGAGACATGTAGCACATATGGGGTAGAGAAAAGGTGTGTACAGGGTTTTGGTGGGGGAACCCGAGGGAATGATACCACTTGGAAGACCCCATGCGTAGATTGGAGGGGATCTTCAGGAATTGGATTGGGGGGGGGGAGGGGTGCATGGACTGGATTGGTCTGGCTGAGAATAGGGACAGGTGGCAGGCTCTTGTAAACACAGTAATGAACCTTTGGGTGCCATAAAATGTGGGTAATTTCTTGACTAGCTGAGAATCTGTTAGCTTCTAAAGAGGGACTCTGCTCCATGGAATAAGGAAGTAAGCATATTGTATGAGAAATTGACAATGAAATGTAAGTACTCTTGCAAGTGTGGGTTTTTAAGATATGATACTGCAAACACACTTGTAAAAGCAAGCTTATTGAGCCTAGCTCAGCACTTACACTGCATGTATGCGGCACTGCATCATGAAAATGTTGTATTAGAAGATAAGGAAGAATATATTTTTTATTGACTGTACTTGTTAACTCCTAATAAGACCGGTAGTATTGTATGGAGCGGAAGCATGGACGTTGACGAAGAAAGAAGAAAAAACTCTGCTGATTTTTGAAAGGAAAATATTTAGAAGAATATATGGTTCTAAATATGAAAACGGGGAATGGAAAAGTAGGACGAATCAAGATCTAGAAAAGATGAGCAAAGGAGAAAATATAGTAAAATGGTAAAAGGGCAAAGGATAAGTTGGTTAGGTCACCTGGAGAGAATGGAGGAGGATAGGATGCCCAAAAAGATCTTCACTCAAGAACTGTAAGGGATGAGGTGAAGGGGAAGACCCAGGAAAGGATGGAAAGAGGAAATAGAAAGAGATCTTCAGGTGCTGGGAGTGAGAAGATGGAGAGAGTTAGTGATGGACAGAAAAAAATGGAAGGATATTGTTCGACAGGCCAAAGCCCACAGCAGGCTGTAGTGCCTATGGAAGAAGAAGACGTATTTGTTAACTCACCTCCATCTAGTGACCAGGATAAGAATGAGTGGACCTATACCTCCACTCATCCTATTTGCCTTCCTGGCATGTGCAGGGACAACTTTTACATTTATTTTACTTGTTTATAGCCGTCAAATATGTCTGCTCGTGTCTTGTTTATGCGCTTCTGTATTAATTCTCATTTAAATATGGGCGGTTTTGTGTTAATTCTTAGAAGCCCATGGTGGTTTAAATTGTGATAATATGACAGTGTTATTTAATGCTACACAGGTTGAGCTATTGACAGCCTTTTATGTAACACACGTCAATTTTATATAGAATTAGTTTTTCCATTATGTTCTCTGGCAGCTGCTTGTCGCGTTTTTCTTCATAGTAGATTGTTGTGGATGGGTGATTGCAAGCACATCTTTGTTATAATTTATTTCTTATGTTCATATTCTGGTTCACTATTGTGCCCATAAATGTCATTTTTTTTCTTTCTATTCTGCTGTTCATTAGTTTCTGAGCCCATTTGTAATGCAGGTGTTCAGTTTTTTTATATAGCACAATGTTAGCATTCTTAAGTCCTTCTGGGCTGCTGAAGAATGAGATGATGAGACATGGATTTAATTTTGATTCTAAAAGACCCGATTTAATTACAAGTGTATAATTTCATAGATAAAGCAGTTTGTTAAGATGTGCTACAAATTATGTTTAAAATTGCTAAATCATATTTTAAGGTATTTTTATGGTGGGGAACCTCAGACTTTCTTACTCACATCAAAGGAGTTTCAAGCTGCAAGAGTTTGGAAACCACTAATGTGTCCTGTCTGATGGTTAACCTTTTGGCGCCAGAATTATTTTTCTAACTTTAGCACATCCTGTATATAAAATGTGAATAATACAGGAACCAAATACGTTAGAATTATTAAACAAACTGCATTTTGAAGAGAAAAAGACGGAGAGTATATACCATGTTTAAAGTATTCAGTACCTATATTTGTTGAATACATATATAAACTGCAACTTTACAGGTTAGCGGTGCGGTACGACCACTATAGTTGACACTAGGCGTCAAAAGGTTAAGTTCCTATGATTGACCTTTCTTGTGCAGTTTTGGGTCTCTTATCTATAAAAGAGGCGCACAGGCAAACTGATAGAGTGATCACCAAATATTTTCTTTTGTTCATTCACCATAATATGTCACACAGGACATCTTTCATCACCCCATTTCCTCATTAAGAATTTGTAGTTTGACCTAAAACAGGATAAACATTTGCTCATCCTACAGAGTTGTTGATTTTTGTGTTATAAAATTCCAAATTCTTCATTGAAAGAATAATCAATGAGTTGTCAGTTCTGTGTCTTGACCTTCATCCAATCACCTAATTGTACAATACCCAGAACAGCCACCAGTGGAGCTTGACTTGTTTCTTGTAGTCTGCCATACATTTTCTGAAGATTAGTTTCTACACAGTGATAGTTTTTGGGCAAGTCACTTTTACTTCAGATTGTTCCCTGGTAGGGCACGGTATTCATTTTATGAGTTGTGTGTTCATAATTCAAGTCATAGTCAATATTTTCCTTTATAAACATTTTATTTGCCACTTTATGAGGCATTCAGTTGATGACAAATAGTAATTGCTAAAAATTGATTGAGGACAATCTTTATTCTATGATACTGTTTGGAGAATAATTGAGTTTTTTTAATTTGCAGTGGTTTGTCAGGGCTGTTTGTGTGTGCTCTGATCTCATGATCCTTACTTGTGGCAGATGTGTTTAATTCTCTTGTTTTCCATTTGTGAATGTGATGTGGGTACTAACTGCTTCAGTCTGTTTATGGTTTACACACTGCTCTCTTATTCCCAGAGTGAGTGAAAGAATTCATGGTTTTTTTTTTTTTTAATGCTGCTGTCAGTAGGTCAGACTGTGTACTGTTGAATGGTGGGTTCATTAGTGATTAATAATTTGAAAGGCTGTAGAAGGAAGCAGCCTGATTTGAGGTCCTGTCCCAGCATTTGCCTGGAGGGACTGAATAAGACTACTTTACACAAAAAAGTTTGATATATAATAGAAATTGCAACATGCTGTACTTGTTTTATTTATTAATGTTTTATTTAATTATATAAACAGTGGCTCAGACTTTTAGTATCAGATGGCAGAATTCATTCCATTGGCATGTGCAGAATGCGATGATTTCTTGCCATTTGCAGGTGCTTTTTCCACTCCTCTCTGTTATGTACTTTTTCCTACCACCCTTCTCCACCAACTATTCTTCCACCCTCTCTCACCTCATATTGCCATCTATTTCTTGGTCTTCCTCTCAATCTTGCTGTTCCCAAATTCGTATGTAATATCCTTTTGGGAATTCTATTTTCTTCCATTCTCTGTACATGCTCAAAGCAACGTAATCTATTTAACCTTACTGTCTCTGTTATAGTAGGTTTTTTAACACTTGCATAAATTTCTTTTTTGGTTAATATCCTCCAATTTTCCTTTTTCATTGTCGTATCGTGGGCCTAAAATTCTTCTATACATTTTCCTTTCAAAAATGTTCAATTACTTTCTATCTCTGTTTGTTAGTGTGCAAGTTTCTGTTGCATATGTTAACGTTTTGTCTATTATTGTGTTCTTTAGCCTTAATTTTAGTTTCATTTATGTTTTTATTTTTAAAAAAATTTGTAGCATAAAAATATGTTTTATTAGCATTTTTCTTGCAAGTCTATTTGGTTATTGTTATCTTCATTTAGTATAACTCCTAAATATGTAAAAAAAATTCACTCTTTCAAATTTGTATTTTTTTATTTTCAAATGTTCTATTTTATTTTTCTTTAAACTGTTTTTTTCTTTCCACTGTCTTAAATTTTGTCTTTTCTTGGTTTATCTGTAGTCCAAACTTTCTGGCAATGTTTTCTATTTCTACAAAAAATTTTCTTATTTCTATTTCATTTTTTCCATTTAATGCAACATCACCTGCATATGCTAATACATTCATTTGTTCTTTACCAATCTTTATACCACAAGGAACCATTTTTATACTTAGTGTCACTTTTCATAATGCCAAATTAGTATTGGTGATAAAGGGTCACCCTGTTTCAAGCCTATTTCATTTTCAAAAAAGATGACAATGTTCCTTCTGTTCTAAGCACACTTCTTGTCTTTTGTGCACGTGTTTTACACATATTTTTTAATTTAGTAGGAATTTTAAATTCTTTCATACATTCCCATAGTGTATCTCTATGTATAGAGTCATATGCCTTTTGAAAATCAATAAATAAATATTGTACACTCTGATTATACTCCCAAAATTTCTTGTTTATTATTTTCAATACAAATATGTTGTCAAGATCTTCCATCTCTAAATCCATTCTGATAGTCCCCCATAACTTTTTCAATATATGGTTTAATTTTTCCCAATATCATATTTGACAAAATTTTGTAAGCTGCATTTCCCAGTGCTATTCCCTTGTAATTCTCACACCTATCTCTTTCTCCTCTTTTGTGCATAGGAACTATTATTGTTTCTTTGCATTCTTCAGGTACCCTTTCCTCCTCCCAGATTTGCCTTACTAGTTCATACATTCTATTCAGTAGTTTATTTCCTCTGTATTTTATTAATTCTGGATGTATTCCATCAGTTCCAGCTGCCTTGTTATTTTTTAAGTTTCTTATTGCCTTTTTTACATCTTCTGTAGTGAGTTCTTCTACTTCAACCTCAACTTCGCTAATTTATTTATTTCCTTTTTTAATTAATTCCCTTGGTTTTTCTGTGTTCGGTAATTTGTCAATCAATTATTTTACCAGCCACTGCACTTATATAAATTTTTAAAATTTACACCTTAAAACATTAAAAATGCTCTGACATGTTTCGGTCCTAGGACCATCATAAGGGAGCAATATCGTCCTTGCTAAAGTTACACTGTTAAAAGTCATACTAATTTCACTATTCCAGTTGGTTATGTGGCAGCATGCCGTGTTGTGTTGTGTTGCCAAGAGTGCCCTGTTATGGATGGACATCCATAGCAGGGCACTCTTGGCAACACAACACAACACGGCATGCTGCCACAAAACCAACTGGAATAGTGAAATTAATATGACTTTTAACAGTGTAACTTTAGCAAGGACGATGTAACTTCCTGATGATGGTCCTAGGACCGAAACATGTCGGAGCGTTTTTAATGTTTCAAGGTGTAAATTTTATAAATTTATATAAGTGCAGTGGTTGGTAAAATAATTGATTGATTCTTTCCATATTTCTGCTTTCTCCTTTGTATTCATTGCAAATTCTACTTGTTTGTTCCTAATTATGCGAAATTTATGTTGATATCCTTTCTTAAATTGGTTTACTGTTTGATACATTTTTCTTGTGTTATTATGCTTCTGATCTTCTTCTATTGATTCTGTTACATTTTTCATGTCTGTCTTTTTCTTATTCCTAATTATTTTGTGAGCTTCTTTTCTTTTATGGTTATTCTCCTGCTCCTCCTTCTCCCCTCTTCCTTTTATCAACCAATTTTCTCTTGCTTTCTTCATTTCTTCTGTAGGAAATTTGCATTCCTCATCGTACCATTTATTTTTAAATGTTTCTGTTCCTTCATCCTATTCTGTAAACTGTTGTTTATTTTCTTTGATTATTGTTTTAATGTTTTGCCATTTTTTATTAATATTATTGTCAATACTATCTTCGTCCAATCTTCCTGTATTCCAAACTTGTTATTAATTTCTATAGCATAAGTTTCCACTTTGGATTTTTAAAAATATTCACCATTTTTCTTTTCTCATTATATTTATTTCCAGTTTTTACCCTTAATTTCACTTTAAAATTTATCTTCAGTAAGTTGTGTTCTGATCCAATGTCTGGTCCCCTAACTGCTCTGATGTCTATTATTGCATTCCTGAATGTATTACTAATTAAAACGTGATCTGTTTGGTTCGCTCTCTTGCCATCTGCTGAATACCATGTCTTTTTGTGAATATCTTTGTGTGGAAACGTTGTATTTCTTACATTTAAACCATTATGTATCGCAAACTGAATCATTTTTATTCAGTTGTTGTTAATTTCATTATGTAAACTGTCATTGCCAGTGGTGGATTTTTATATGCTTTCTTTACCAACTTTTGCATTAATATCTCCAAGTATTATTTTAATATCTGACCTAGCTATTTGATTTATATTTTGCTCAAATAAATTGTAACATTCTTCTTTTATCTCTTCCGTTTTTTTATTTGTTGGTGCATGGACATTTATCAGAGTACATGAAAACCATTTAGCTTTTAATCTCAAACAGCATATTCTTTCATTTATAATTTTGAAATCTTTAACATATTTTAAACATTCTCCACTTACATAAAAACCGCAACCAAATTCGTTTTTTTTTACACTCTAATCCACTATTGAAGAACGCAAAGTTATCAAATTTTTGAATACCACTTTCCAACCGAGTTTCCTGAAACACTACTATGTCGAAGTCTAAATTTGACAATTCATTATGGAGCATTTTTAGTGCTTCTGACCAAAATAGACTTCTTACATTCCACGTTCCAATTTTCATATTCCTTTTCCAAATCCATTCATCATCAGTTATCCCTTCCTTCCGAGGCTCCTTCGAGAAATTAGTAATAACCTTATATTTTTAATTAGCTGTTGGGTTAGCCTGTCAAAAACCCTCAACCTGAAGGGCCAGGTTTTTTGATCAGGGTTTACTCCCTTCTATGACTTGCTTTCACTACAGCTTCCAGAGCGTCGTCTACCCTGGTTTGATTTTGGAGTGTCCTTCTCCTAGGAGGGTTGCAACCAAGCTCAAGAGTCCCTCCTACCCTATCTGATAGACCCTTATGATCGGGTCCATCAGACCCCCTTGCTCTTTCTGCTCGGTGACCCATGCAGCAGAATGACAGTGAAAAATAGATGTGGAACAGACATGGAAGTTGTCATGGAAAAATTTGAGGTACTGTCCCTGCATTTTCATGAAAGGACTGAGGGCAATCAGAAATCTCCCCTCCCCGGTCAAGATAGCTGATTCTTGGCTTGAACCCTGGACCTTCCAAATATGATGCAGACAAGCTAACCACTCAAACTGCAATGTTTGGTAATGTGTGTGTTTTGTTTAATGATTTAGGCTGAATTCCATATTATTTTTAGTAGTCATAACTGAGTCTCATGTAAGCAGAATAACTAACACTCAAAAGTTAACACAAACATTTTGTTGAATAGCGTTGTCTACCTTCTAGCCATTTGTACAGTACATTTCACTTCAGACTGTGTGTTAAAAATTGAAAGTATTTAAGCCCATATCAGATACATGTATCTGCTGACAATGAGTGTATGTGATCATGAGCAGTTCTGTACAATGAGGAAACTTAATTCTTATTTGATGTACAAAGTCTCAGGTTCAGTGCTCTTTAATTTTACATGAGTTTCATGGAGGATGGAGTGGCTGGCACTGGAGCAAGTTGCTGTTTGTGTTTATTTGGTTGTGGCCAGCTAATTATAACTCTGTACTTACCTAGCACAACTCCCAGAGATGTATGATTTCCCTTACCCAGTAGCACATTATCATGTGTTCCTATCTAATTGGGAGCATCATGTTTTACCTGGCACTTGGCTGGCCCAGGATGATGAAACTTACATTGAATTTTTCATAAAGGGACTGAAGGAAAACATCCTGTCCAGCCTTCCAGACTTGGTACCACACAGATGACTTGGTAGGTGGTAGCAGTGTGATGGACTGTAATCATCATAATGATGTGTGGATTAGTAGCATGTCATTACTAATTGGTACGGGGGCACATCTGTAGTGCTTAGGAAGGAAGTCTCACGCTTGCTACATAGAAATAGTTGTAATTATCAGCATTACACATCAAATTAAGCCAGCTGTGATGAGTCTCATCCTCAAAGCATTATGTCTGCAACCTTGGCTTATACATTCACAAGTTTGTATCTCACTAGCGCTTGTAACTCTTGTTGCATCCTGCTAATTGCCATGATCTCCAAAGTTTTGTATTTCACCTATGGGATGGATGCACATAAAATTACTGTCATCATAGAAATAAGGGTGGTGGTAGCCTGGAGAAATCCTAGAAATACTGAGATGATGAATTGAATTACAAGTCTTTTTGTGCCAGTAGTTGTTATTCCTGATCTCAATAAGCATCTGCATTTCTGGAATCATGTTGCACTTATACTTTTTGGAACACAGAATGAAGAATTGTGTGATGTTAACTTGTTGAAAACAGGCTGAATATATTGCAACAAATGGAGCTGGGAAGAAAATTTGCAAGTGTTCTAGTTATTTTAAAACTCGTTATGAGTGGAGGCCAGAATGATTGACATGTCAGATGTGTCCTAAGCCTTGGAGAGGGGGAAACTGCAAGAGGGAGGGTGGGAGCACTGTTGGCAGGTCATACCAGGCTACAGTTTTCATAACAGTATGTAATAGGACTGGAATTGTTAGGTTAGCTAAAGATGACAGACTAATGGATTATGAAGTTATGATGAATATTTCACATAATTAGGTTTGCTTGTTGTTTTTTGTGGTTGCATAGGCTTGGTCTTCTACTTTGAGGGAAGAATGTATATTATAGGCAAATGAAAAAGAAGCGTTGAGGACATCCTAGGACCCAAGAAGGATGAAGAGAACAATTTGTGTATTAATAAACTTATACACATCACCTAGTATTGTTAGGATGGTGAAATCTAGAAGGCTGCAATAAACGGGGTATGTTGGTAGAATGGGGGAGACAGTATTTACAGACTTTCGGTTGAGAGGTCTGTTGAAAAACGAAGATGCGTACGAGGGGATAATATTAAGATGGATCTGATGGAGATATGCTTGAGAATGGAATATGAATGCAACTAGGTAAGGAAAGTGAAAGTTTCTATACCAAGGTTTAGTTATGGGCGTAACTTAAGCTTACTGATTTTCTGTTGAAAACGCGAAACTTTGGCGTGTATTGACCTATACTTCCCATGCCTGGGGTATTAGCTCGTTTTGTTGTTGAAGAAATAAGCACTGTGTCGTACCTAACAGAAATGGCGTCACAACAGAGACTTCAGGTCAGATAGTATGGTGACAGCTGTACGGTAGTTGGCTGGCTCTGGGGGCCTCCTGATCCCCCATACAGAACCTGTGCTTTCTTCAGTAGGACAGTTGGAACAGTTCATACTGCAAAACAGTCTGCGCCTTGACCCGTGCGTTTTTTGATTCGGCACGTGAAAGGGCGGAAGTGTGTATTGTGCTTTCACCGAAGAACTGAAGAAAGGCACTGAGGGTGCAGTGTCTTCAATATCACCAGCAAAACTTCACGTGCAGTAAACGTGTTACGTGTGACACGTGTATGCGAGCCGAAGGGAACCATTTGCGGCACCTTCTTTGAGTATGGCGCGTGAAAACCGAATTAGAACCAGAACTTTCTAACAAATTCTGGCTAAAACCCAATATTAACTGCAGTACACTGAAGTAAAACGCTTTGCACACAGGTGCGGTATTCGTGAAGTGACCAATGGTGTAGGCCAAATAACTAATGACTTCGTATTGTACCAGAATTATGTTTGACATTGCCCATTGTGTGGGTGTATTTGTTGCAGGATTACATGACGTATGGTATTTGGCTTAGTCATCGGCTTCAAAATATTTTGACCCCTGTACAAAGATTCTCGCCACAACAGTTCTAAGATTCTTCATTACGTCACCGTGCTCCTCCCACCGTGTTTCTGATGAACGTTAACGCCAGAGAATGTGAGTGGTCAACCACCGGGACGTCTGGTGTGCGTTATACAATGAATCTAGTGCAGTCAAGGGCAACGGCTGGCCTGTGGACCACATTCGACCTCCATCTGTTGCCCGTCGCAACTGTGGTTTCACTTTTACACTTTTTGAACATATGAAGATGGTGTGACTTGTTTATATATAAACACAAGAGCACCCAAGTTATATTTTGCGTGTTAGTACATACGGGATTTCTTTCTTAGCTTTTAAACCCGCATCTTAAATTTGGTCCACGATTCGAGTATAACATATTAGTTATCTGGTTATTTAAGTCCTCTGCAACGCGCCTCAGCGGTTACTGGTTGAAGATGGCTGTCTGTACGAATTCATCATGGGATCTTTACTGAGAAGACACGTTTATCTTCTGTATTGTTAAACTAACTCCATGTGTCAGAGTCCGTGAGAAACTTTAGCGCATCAGCTGCTCGAGAATTTTCCTGCCTTCTTTGGAGCCTGTGTGATTTGTTCTGTTGTTCAAAGGACGCACCACGGATCCATGTCCTGAAACGGATGAATTAAGTGTGCATCCTCTCTTATTTCTAGAGGATGCTTCTGATATCCTGTCAGCAGCGGCTCAGTCTTTTCCAAATGGTCCATTGCATTCGATTCTTCCGACAAAATATTGTGTTTGTATTTTTCTTTCACATGCGTCCTACAGGCCCATTCCTTCCCCTTTGTTTTGATAGCCGTAACAATACTTAGTGGCTTGCACGGTACGGAAATCGTTATGTATACACTGCAACAAAAATCAAGTATTTTCCCAGACTGGAAGTGACGTAAGCATAATGCTGCAGCCATAATTGCAGTCATTCATAATTTCCACGCGTGGCTTTTCTCTGTCTTCCATTCATGACAGCAGTTTGTCTCGGATGTCTGTTAATCGGAGACACCAGTATGCCGGATTTGAAGATAAACATGGATCACAGACATCAATTCTCCTGGAAGTGTGACTTGTGTCCGCGACTAACCATAGACGAAGATTTTGTCCCCTGTATTCACTCATAGCCTAGTGAATATAGCACGAACCTAGTATTCTTCGGAAGTCAAACGTGCTGCTACGAGTTCTGGCAACGCATACTTTTTTGTACCCTCTGTTCAACAAAAATCAAGCAGCCTGAAATTTTCTAAGTCCCGAATTGGAAGTCACGTGACATACAGTTGTCATCATAATTCGAGTCTTTTACTTTCCCCATATTTGCGCATTCGTGGCATTTCTCTGTCTTCCATTCATAACAATCAATCACGCCGCGTATATATTAACCAAAGGCACCAACACATTCGCTTAATTTGAAGTTAAAACTTGAATTAAATGTCATTAATTTTCCGACGCGTGTGGCTTGCTAGCTCTGCTTCCACGGATGGATATTGCGAAAGGGTGATTTTTTGCCGCGCGCGGAGGTAGCCGAGCGCGTTAACGCGTGATGGTGATACTCTTCGGAAACAAATTTTTATATTTTTTCCTTTTTGTGTATGTTTTATACTCATAGACACTCAGTGTTAATTATGCAGTAACACAGCCATTATTTAATTATATGTTTCAAAAGTTACGTATCTTTGCTCCATTGGCATGGT
>Ga0131853_10003110_pt1 | contig 29772 bp, 5 predicted proteins | sample TergutLab28metaG_FD_92764 | JGI IMG/M metagenome (GOLD analysis project Ga0131853, IMG submission 92764) | Labiotermes labralis P1 segment gut microbial communities from Petit-Saut dam, French Guiana - Lab288 P1 (version 2) (version 2) | ecosystem: Host-associated > Arthropoda: Insects >... | reverse complement strand
CTGGCCATTATCTCCGTAACCGTTCAACTTTGGATATAGGTGTTTTGGGTTATATCGGTATACTTTAACATAAGGAACACCCTCCCGAAGTCTGGCACATTCCTCCTGGGACACACTGTATATTCCCTAATATAAGGTTACACACAACACCATATATACGTCGATATGGCAACAAGTTTTGGCTTATTACAAGCCATACTATACTATACTTTTTGTAATTTTTACTAATAATTTTCTTAAATACATTCCTATGACATACTTTGTAAATAAAAAGATTTCCTTCCTATTTCAAGCACAAGTTTTTGTTGAAAGGTACTTAAAGGAGAAGGCCTGATGATGGCTTGTAATAAGCCAAAACTTGTTTCCTAATCAACTTATATATGGTGTTGTGAATGACTGTATATTGGGAAATATATTTGACTTTAAATGATAATTGCAGTAATCAACAAATCATGGAAAAATAAAAGAAGTACCTGCTTCACATTTCTAGCCTTATGCAACATCAAACATTTTTTAAACATAGTTTTGAATAATATTAGTGTACAGTTTAAACGTATGTTTGTGTGAATACAACACATGTAAAAAATAAAAACTTATGTACATACCATAACTAAAATTGCCACAGTTGACTGCAACATTGTTAGTCTTGTACCCTGTTGCCTAAGTGGGAGTATGAATGGTGAAGCAAAATATTATCTTCACCTTCACTCTGCTGTGGAACACAGTCACACATCCCAGAAATGTCATAAATATTAATTAGCGTTTTCCAACAAATTAAGTGTGCATACTGGCATCTCTGCTTAATGATACCTCATATATATAATTGTAATTGGTTGAAGGTATACAAAAGCCACATGTGGACAATCATAATGAAATTAGAGACAAGTGGACTTACAATGCCAGCTGCATGTTTACATCGCTTACAGTTTCTGGCTCAGAAAATTTTAAACATCTAGATTTTGTTGTACACTTCCTCCACAGATCTGATACGCTGAGTCTCCCCAGAATACTCCAGTAATGGCACGACTACTCCATAAGGAGGGCAACTCACCTGCAAATTGCGCACTGGCGTTGTGCAGCCATTGCTGTAAACATAACTATGACTGAGTAATTACGCGGGGTTGCTTTTACATAATCACGAAACTTGTTGCCATTGAAACGTAAGACGGAGCGCTTAAGGTTCATGTCGGTTAGCTGCTGAACCCTCTCGCTAAGGGTTTGTCCCTACGGAAAGAAACGGATTATAACTTTAACATTGACAACTACAAAGAAAATGTATCGTAAGTTTTAAAAGTAATGCTTAAAGTTTGGAACACCAGTAATACTATCCTCTGTGTATAGAAACCGGCAAGATGACAAGTCAGCGGGATAATTTGCAAATTAACATATGTTTACCAGTTAAGAAATTCATGTTGAGAGGAATATTGTGATGGTACCAGAATGTTACACGAAAAATATTATTATAAAAAGTATACACTTTCCTTACATCTTTCTTTCGCTGCTGTCCGTTTGCAGTACTTATTGATGAAAGAAATGCTAGAACTGCACAGCACCAAAATAGACACTTCATTTTCCGGCAATAATTCACTTGTTCACGTGTTCGGTCACCACGTAACTAACAGCTGGCAACCGCCATATTGACACCTGGGGAATTATATCCAATCACGAGCGAAGAACCGTTCTATTGGTTGATGGAACAAAACAGAATGCTATAAGCCGAAATCTGCAGTGTTATTGGTCCAAGGTTATTTCTTGCCATATTTAAATTTAAAATACCAAACTGAATTCGACGGTTTGCTTTATGTGTGTTCACCCAGGAAGTTCTAGGCGGAGTATTAAGCAGTGCAGCAAGCAGAAATGTCGTTTCCTCGTGCAAAACTTCAACGATTTAATGATACAACAAGTGAGTTACGTTGTTGTTAATAAATTTAGTATCTGGTTTTGTGTCCGCGAGAGTGAATTATCGATACATTAAAAAAAAAATACAAAGCGATCATGGAGTTGGAATAAAGTATTAACTTCGTTGTTTTCTGTTCTTGTTCATTTCATGATGCTTAAAAATTATGGTCATTTGTACTTCCATGTCTAAAGAGTGTAATTAAACCACACAAACTATCTTGTGCTGGGAAAGTGTAATTCTTTGTTGTAGATTTATTCTTCGTCACATCAGTAAAACAAATGAAACTGACCTGTAGTAATATGGAATTTCTGGGAAAGAAAGGCCTATAGTAAATTTTTTTGATTACATGCTACGGCATGTACGTATAACATATAGTCCATGGGCTGCATGTGACTCTGTGCAGTTCATGATGTCTGTAGAAATTAATATTGTTTTAATTTAATTTCTTTTTTTTTTTGAAAATCTGACGGAATGCGCGCACAAAATATTTAGCATTTTGGATGTACTGGCGTATGTGATCAGATATTTTCCATCATGAACATGAATAAAAAAAAAGCAACTCTTCTTTGAATAACAACCATTTGGAAGTCACTTTAAAAATATCCACTTCATGTATGTCCCCTGAATATGAGAACCTTGTTGCCAAAAAGAGATGTAATACCTTACATCATGTTTGCAAGGTGATTACTTTTTGAAAACAACATGCAGGAATGCATTTTTTACAAACATAAGGCCAACCGTGAATTTAGTTGCCTCTGCCAGTGGTGGTATATAATAGTTAACCATACAAACTATTCAGCTCCCTTACAGTTAGTCTAATTTGAGTATCATCCCTCAATATGGAACACAGTTATAGCAATTTAAAACAGTTATTTCATGGAATTTCCTTAGAACATCACAGATCAATGAAGCAAAACTCTTATACCTAGCAGATTAGAAATTGTCACTAACACTCCAATGAAGGATTTTACCACCAAATGTAACTAAAATCTGTGGGAGGTAAAGTTGTCTTTTGTACTTTGGGCTTATGTGATATAAAATGAGCCATATTTTGAACAACTCATGCTCCTTTGTGAATAGAGCACAGGACTAACATTACATACATTTTAAAAAATGTAAGTAAATTATCATATTGCACTGCAGCCAACCAAAGTGCACACCCAAAATATTTATTTGACCTGTCACATGTGATTACAAATAACTTCCTGCACGGAGCCAATTTATTTTCTGTAATAATGAGAATGAATGCTCTGTATTCATGGTCATACAGGATATGTAGTTGTCTTCATGCATATCTCAGGTTAGTAAAGGACTGCAGAACCAAATTTCTATACAGAATTGTGACTATATGTGTAATCTGTACTCCAGGAGTGTGCTTTTGTTGTCTGCATGAATGGCATATTGGTAACCAGTCGTATTGGATTTAAATTGTATTTTAAGAGTCCTACATAAGATGAAGGGCATAATTAACCAAAATTAGATTTGTACAAGCCCTGGAAATTTATGTACGAAGACATCTTCAGCAACAACAGTGTGAGAATGAAGGTTCAGTAGTTTCTTTTGGAAATAACAACTAACTTGTATTGTACTTATAGGTTGTGCGCCACCACCAGGAAGCTATGATCCAAAGTTTGATGACAAGGTTAAGGGTACAGTCATTGAGAAGAGTGAGAGATTTGTAGAGCCCAAGTGCCCCTCAGTGAGCAGTAACTTCTCTGAGAGCACAACAAACTTGTCTACAGCCAGTAACAGCTGCAAGTCAGCAAGCATGAATTGCTTACCTGTGTTTCGCACTGTAAGTACTAACTACACAGTTCTGTTAGTAGTTCTGTTTTCTGCAGCCAATTTTCCTTCCTGAAGAACGAAAGGTATGGTAATGGAGACATCATGCTGTGTTGATAGTTGAAGAATAAAGACCAACTTGATGTCACTTGCTATTTTATTTCACTTCTTATGTGCTCAACATGTTTTGGACATTAATATATCCATCATCAGGAGCTTGCGACTATTCTGTTGTAGCACAACTTGTGCTTCAGCCTGCAATGCGGATACCACTCCAACCCAACCACACTAAATCTCTAACACGCATCGAACCAAGAACAATATGACCAGTGTGGCAATTCAACAGAATAGTCGCAAGCTCCTGATGATGGATATATTAATGTCCGAAACATGTTGAACACATAAGAAGTGAATTAAAATAGCAAGTGACATCAAGTTGGTCTATCATTCTTCAACTATCACAACGATGCATGGTCCAATAAACACAAGATCATGCTGCGTGTTTGTCACTGTTTCTGCATAAACTTTGAATCAATTAACCAATTGTCATGAAGATAATACATTATGCGACATGAATCTCATAACCTGTTGAATTTCCTACAATCAGTAACAACATGGTGCAGCACAAAATATATAAGACCTGGCAACTCAGAAATATAAATGTATATCCAAGTCATCTGGGCAGTTGGAAACCATGCACAAATTTGAATAACTAAACATAATTATTAATTTGTAGTTCTAGCTAACCAGTCCGATATTACATGAAGAAAAAGTAGAGATATATAAAATCACTAATGAAGAAATTTCTTTTGCAGCCTCAACTGCCCAGAAAAATACTAAAACAAACGAGCTCAGCTCCTCAAACTAAAATGAGGCTGAAGTTTGAAGCACCTCAGAAAAATGAATGTTCATCAAAAGAAGTCAGTGTGGAGTTATATGAAGCTTTGCTTGTAGACCGTGATAACAAAGATGCAACAATTCTTGATAATGAAGTTCACATTGATGTGCTCTATGAACGGATCAGAGAGCTAGAGAAAGAACTGGGCCAATTGCAACTGCAGAAAGGCGAGTTAACTGAGAAACACAAAATGGATTTTCAAGGAAAAGACAATGGAACATGCATACAAGCTGAACTACAGAGCAATGAAATAACTGATCTGAAACAGCAGTTAGAGGAGAGAACTTCTGATTTGCTTGAGGTCCAGGAAAAGTGCAGAGTTTTGGAAAATACAGTTTCTGAGACTAGGAATTTACTTACAAGTGTTGAACAAGAAAAACAGGATCTGTTGTTGAAAGTTAATCAGCTTAAAGAAAATGAGGAGGAGTTACAGTGTAGGTATGAAACTGACATCAAGGAGCTGGATGCTCTCTGTAAGAAGCTTGTGGATGAGATGGCAGATATGAAAGCTAAAATGGATGACAAGAACTCAGAGAAGGAAGTAGAGATGTTAAAGGACGAATTGTCAAGTCTGAGAAACATAAACACAGATCTAGAGAGCAAACTGAGCCAGAAGCAGCAGATGATTCTGATGCTTCACAGTGAGTTGTCATCTGCTGAACTGGAGCTGGAAGAATGCAAATCTGAGAATGAGAAGATGGCTGCTGAGTTCAGAGTTGACAAGAACACTATGACAGAAAAATATGGATCTGATATGGAAGAAATGAGACACCTTATCCAAAAATTGGAGAGACTTCTTTCTGAGGAACGTGAGACGCGAATGCAAGAAATGCAAATCTTGGAAGAGAATGTACTGAACAGCTCTGTTGTACGAGACAATCTGGAGGCCATTATTGCTGACAAACAGTCAGCCTTTTCAGCTTTGAATGATAAGTACCTAGCACTGGAAGCTGAGTTTGAGAAATCTTGCATGGAACAGAAACTTGTGACTGAGGCTCATAGGCTTGAAATGAATGAGATATGCAATAAGCATGAGGAAGAAATGTGTAAGATTAGTGTAAAGGAAAAAGAGACAGAATTAAAAATGGAAGCTTTGACTGATAAATATCACACATTGGAGAGTGAGTTTGAGAAATCTTGTATGGAGTATAAAATTTTGACAGAATCTTACAGGCTTAAAGTGGATGAAATGAAACATAAACATGAAGAAGAGCTAAATGATATGAGGGAAAAACTGACAGATAAGATGACAGAAATTGAAAAAAGAATAAATGAAATAATGGAAGCTTGTGCAGACCTAGAAAAACAAGTGCAAGAAGGGGCAACTGCAGCAGAAGAGAACTTTGAAGGGGTGAAGAATGCAACAGAGGAGAGGATAAAAGAGTTTGAAGTGGAAGCTGCAGGAAGAATAAGTGACTTTGAAAGCAGAATGGAAGTAAAATTGAAAGAAGCTGAGTACGAAATTCACGTATACAGGGAGCAGGTAACACATGTAGAGGAGGAACTGCGACGTATGACACACCATCGTGATGAATTGAGAATCTCAAATATGGAGAATCAGTTGACGATTGTTGACTTGCAAGACAAAATTGATACACTTGTTACAGAACTGAACAGTGCCAAAGAATCTTATGAAACCAATTTAGCCCAGGCACAAAATGAATACAGTATGTTGAAGAAGCAGTGCAAGAAATTGGAAATAGGAATAGGTAACATCCAAGCCTCTCTTAAAGCTCTCCAGATAAGGCTGTTGGAGAGTGAATGTTACGGTGAGCAATTAACTAATGCTGTCCAACAAACTGAGTCTCAGAAAGCAGCTCTCGAGGAACAAGTGAAGTTACTAAATCAGGAGCTAGAAGCCAACAAACAGTGTATGATTGAACTTGAAAAGGATACTGTCCAGCAGATAGAAGATGTCCGTAAAGATCTTCTCTGCAAGCTTGAAGAATTTAAAGTAAAGGCAGATACAAATATTGCTGCAAAAGAAGAGGAGATTCTAGAACACAGACACAAAAGTGAAGAACTTTCTGCAAGAATATTTGAATTAACTGAAACTATGTCTGCCTTAGAAGAAACAAATACAGAACATGAGCATGAGATAGAAGCACTTACTGAGAAACTAGATCACCAGCGCGACTGTGCAAAAATTGCAACCCAGCAAATAGCAACTTTGGAAGCTTCAAATACCATCTACCAGCATCAGGTGCAGGCACTGACCACAGAGTTGGAATATCAAAAGGATTTCTCACAAAAAGCGTCTGATCATATTACAACACTTTCTACTGCAAAGGGAAATATGGAGAAAGCAATCTATGATCTGATTTCAGACGTTAAGGCTGAAAGAAAGAAGGTGTTGAAATATGATGGTGAGAGTGAAGAAACTAGTGCACACATGAATTATAACTCTGAAACAGTTTCTGATCTTCTGTCACTACTGAAAGAGAACTTAGATCAATACAAGGAAGAAATGAAATGTGTAATTCAGAAGTTGAAAAATGATATAAAAACACAAGAATTTGACATTGAACAGAAAAATATAGATGTATGTAGGAAGAAGTGTGAAATTAAAGTGGCTACAGACAGAATTGCCCAGTTGATTTCTGAGAACACAAAGGTAAAGGAGAAGAGTACAGAGTGCAGTAATAAACTTGAAGAACTGTTCTCAGAAATCAAGGAGATGAAAAAATCTTTCCAAGAAAAGTTGGATTCTGAATTGAAGGTCAAACTAGCAGACAAGGACGCATATTGCCAGAGGTAATTACTGATACTTTATCCATGAAATCTGACATCTTCCTGATCTTAAGTTCAGTTTAGCCCCATATATTTCACAATGACCTGCTCCCATTTAAGCCACATACCCCATTTTTTGTAAGAAAAAGTTAATCTGCATGCTTGTATACTCCATGACCCATTGCCACAGGAATTATCTTGTTTTTCACTAACCATGAAAAGCACCAGGCATTAGAGAAAATATTTTGTTTTTATCTTGTATTAGATAAAACGTAATATTTTCATTGTATCTTTTGCTTATGTGTTCTGGCTTTTGGAATGATTGTGTGTACAAATTTAAAGATTACTGGAGACTTATTTAAAACAATGCTTGTTAATTATGAATTCCTTTGCACTATAATATGTATTTTTATTGTATAACATATATTTGATGTACACGGTGTCTTGGGATTTTTCTTTCTTCAGGTGCCTGTTTGTCATTACATTTTTCAGATATTTTATTATAACATGGCTTGTGTAGTTTGATCAAACTGTGGCAGTGTACTGACCTACAGTTTACAAGGTCCAATCTCAGAACCATCACCACTAAGCTTAACTTTAGAAAGAAATAAGTAAAACATCCATCAGTATAATGATGAACAGTCCACTGAAGTAGAATAAATTCCTGAACCATCAGATATATATATATATATATATATATATCAACCACATGGGCAGTCTAGAGGACAAGGGCCTAGTCCACAAGTGTCAGCGTTTATGTAAAAAGAAAGAGATGCAGGGTAACTGTCATTCTGTTGTACAAGTAAACCATTCTGACAGCAGTAGCATACAGTGAATTAATGTGGAATGGGTAGGGTTTAACCAATAGGAAATATACAACAATCAATGAGATTTTCTTTCAGTTTGCTGGACAAAGTGGCAGACTTGGAGAAACGCTACAAGGAGATGGAATTGCTCATTGGTCCATTCAGAGAACAGCTGGAAGCATTTGATGCAGAGCGGCAAGCATTAGAGTTGCAAAAGGAAGCTGCAGAGGGTGAGATGAGGGAACTGGGCCTTTGCTATGCAGAGATCCTAGGACATCAGAACCACAAACAGAAAATCAAACATGTGATTAAACTTAGGGAGCAGATACATGAACTTAAGAAGGTAAGCTGCTAAAACTGGGCGTCATTTATGTCATTACAGTTTTAGGTAGACATATAAGCAAATGAGAAAGGATTTAATATATTCCTATAAGGTATATCCTGCACAGTCATTAGCCGGGTGGCTGTGCAAGATTTGTTGATCTTACGGTGCTGTCACCTAAGATATGTCTTCAGGGATGTGATGCTGTGATGTTCAAGGGGCAGTTCCTTCAGATCTCAAGAGAGAGTCTGAACTGAGCCAAATAGAATATCATCCTGCTTTACTCAGATTTTTTTTTCCCACTTGCATGTAAGAATGAAATTTGTGAGTCATATGTGGGTTCTGACCTCATTTCACACTGAAGAATGAGGGTGAATGAATCATGTAATGAAATATAATAACCTGCCATGGCAGTAAACATATTAAGCTATCTACAAAGTATCTGCCTATGTTCAAGCGGTGGGGTGGGGAAGACTATCACCGGATAAACTCGCACTAGACAATGATGATGATCTGAATTTTTTTCCCCAGGAAAATGAGAAGTTGGAAATTCAGCTGCGAACCCTAAAAAGAGCCAATGACAAGCTGAAGGACGAGCAGCGATCTGCTTCTGGAAGGAAGCCAGTTCTCCAGCAGCACAATCCACCTGTCACAAAAGGCAAGGAAAATGTTGATCGCAGTCCTGTTCGGAAGTCACCTGTCAGCAGCCCAAGTTTGAAGTCACTTCGGAAATGTCGTTGAAGTTTCTCAACATTGGGATGACAGTGTAATGAAATCTGTCTTGTGTGTGTGTGTGTGTGTGTGTGTGTGTGTGGTTAAGTGAGCATTATAGTTGTTTTTCACCTTATTATAAAAATTGGATATTTAAACTGATTTGCTCTTAGTAGGTATAAATTACAGTTAATGTCATGCCTTTTCCATAGTACAGCATGTCCATAGAAGTAAGAATTCTGCAATTTTGTGTGCAGGCTAAGTTGCATCTCCATCCATCAGCTGGTTGGACCTGTGTAGCAACGTGGATTGGGAATAGGGAGTTGAAATTTCAGAGTGGTTCTGAAAAGTATTTAACCACATAATTACAGTAGTTAAGGCAGTATTAGCCCTTTTATCCACAATTGACAGTCCACTTCATACTGAAATTCAGTCATTTTTCAATTGGCGAGCTCACAGCCTATTGCAGGACAAGTCTGGCTGGTCAATGTGTCCTCTTGTTTAGCCTCTTTCCCTAGTCCCCCTTTGGAGAAGCAACTCCACTGTTTTATCTGATTCATGCACCATGTTTATCCAAATTCCACATTCACATTTCTTTCAAAATTTTAATATTATAACACTGAGGTGTGTATCTTATAGGCAGATGTTTACCTAGGAACATCTATCTTGAGAAGACAAAATGCTGTGCCACCAGGGGATTTAATGATGGCACATGCAGTTGTTTACATGCTGTCAACAAACATCAGCATGACTGCTCTCAAGATATGCAGGTTGCTTCACAGCACATGAATGATACTGTACATTATGGCTGTTTAAATAGGCCTAAGTTTGTGATATACATTTAATATTTTTATGTTACATTTCAGTTGTGCTTCTAAATATATGATACATCATTGGATATATGTGGTATTTGGATAAATACAGTAAATGTGTACAAGAAAAAGAAAAAGTACTTCTGTAATTTTATGAACTTGAAGATCTGATTTTGAGCACTGACAGTGTAGCCATATTCTACAGTTTGCAGGAGACAGAAGCACTGAAACAAGCAAGGCCTAAATTTTCTTGGTGACAGGTTTGCAAATGCATAATTTTAAACCCAGTTTTAAGTACTGGCAGGAACCATGGTATTGGAGACACTTCTGGAATTCGGTAATCAGGGATGCAAAGGAATATGTCAGTGTTTGTATTTTGCCCAAAACACATTTTTAACTTCTTTATGAATAAAATATTATATTTCCTACACTTTGCATTAGTAAATGTACTATAGCAATAATGCTTGTTAAAAGTTAGTGTCCAAATGGTCCAAAAATAACATCTGCTCCAGCCATGGTGCCAGCAACTGAAGCTTGGGCTGATTCCACATTTTCCGATCTACATCATCAAATGTATATTCTGCAACCAGTAATATTGAATAGAATTTAAACAATGAACAAAATAACAGTAGATGTATATAGTGTGAATTTGTACTTCTCCCAACTGCATTTTCAATTTCCTTGCATCCCTGCTGTGAAAAATAAACTGGGGGGGAGGGGGGGGGGAAACTAGGAAGTGTGGAATGAGAGATATTGATTTATGTTGGAGAGTAGAACATGGGTCTTGCTACCTAGGTCACATATCCAGCAGTGTTGCATTTGGCCTCAGTTTAATGAATTGGGTTTCACCCTGTGACAGAATGCGTTATTTTCAATCCAATACAAGAACAGTAAAAATTCTGGCCTTAAAAAAAGTCTTTTATGCTGTCTTTGTCTTTTAAAATATGCAGATGTGTTTTGAATAGCTAACAAATCCATTTTTTATCTGCACATAAGAACTCACTCGAGTCTTAGCAGCATTTTTGTGTATTTGGAACATGCAATGTTCCTAATGCATAAACTAGGTTTAAAGTTTCATTGGCATTTTTATATATGGTGTTATCCTCACAGGATTACTGTAATACATTGTTTGGAACTGTCAAAGATAAAAATGTTGTAGTTCAGGTTGTTCAGCAATCTGTGAACAAACTACAGTGTCTAAAAAGCTATGGGCAGGTTACTGTGCATTCGCCTTTTAAGATTGTGTTTCTATAATTTTTCAAGCAATTGTGCATTGTCAGGGCTATGTGTGTTTACAAATATTGCAGCTGGCGAGGAAGCTGCTTGTGTTGTGAATTTGTGCTGGCATTCTTTAAAGACCTTATTTAATCCCTGAGATGGAAACTCAGAAATTTATACTCATGAATGATCTTGTCCATGAAACTGCTGGCACAAAAAAATAAACCAATATCAACTTACATTTAATTTTAATTTTCTGTGGTGTTCAAAATGACTTCACTGTAATGACCACAATTGTTAATTTTATTTGCCTATGGTACTTTTAAGATATAATATCCTGTAGTACAAATTTTGTGTAGAAAATTTGATGTAAAGTTTGTAACTTCTACAGAGACTCATTCATAATATATCTGCTTACATTATATTTTTGCAAAGTATTACTTAGTATTTAGTCTTTGTACCTCTTCAGGATCGGTGTCTAAATTTTTGTTTAATGCCATAATGGCTTTCAATTGCTGGAAATGGTTAGGCCACTTAATTTAGTAGAAAATTTTGTGTTAGTTGCAATTTTCATGTCGGTGTGTCATATAAAACATTGTACTTCTGGTCTATGAGGACCAGCTGTGTTTGCTGTATGTGTGACTGTTATTTCCTGCTGAACAATTGAAATATTAGAACTCTGTAGGAACACAGCCTGATGGGTGTGAATGATTATTGCTATTCCAGGGGCAAGAGAAATTCTGAGTGACATAATGAATACCCATACTCTTTAAAATGGCAATATAGAACTAAACTCAACATGTCTGCCAGAACACATGTTTTACTTTCAAGCTTTGTGCATAATGCATCTTCCATGCTATGCTATCGAATTATGTGACCTTAACATTATGGTCTGCTTCTCATAGTTACAATGCAAAAACAATACTTGCATGACAGCACAGAGTATCTGTTTTGCAAGGGCAGTGGCAAGAATGGTTATAAAGTTACATTTTTATAAGCATGATTTTCATTGACCTGTTCCCTTAGATTATGGGTGTATGCATGCAGCCTTTATTTACCATGACATGCAGATTTAATAGTGACAGAAGCTATTTGTCTTCTTGTTGATCTGTCACTAATTATTCTATGTTTATAATCACTAACAATCTGAGTTACAAACCTGTTCAGTATTTATTTGATTTAAATGGTTTGAAGATGATAATGTGAACCAAAGTTGCCACTTTTAGTGCCATAAAATCTTTTCCTTTAACAGTGTGGTTCCTTTGGTTGTGGTATAATTTTAGTAAATATTATATGAAGCACCGTACACACAGAACTTAAATGTTTCTATATTTTCATAGTTTTAACTGCTCAGTAAAGGCCTTCATGAAAATCAAGTGGCCGGTACAGCAATTTCCTGCAGCCTTTTAGTCAAGAAAATTCATCCCTGGGTTCTAATCTGAAACAACTCACTCTTTCCCATGCCTTCACACCATGTGTATCCAGGATCTGTTTTAGTATTATCCTCCCATCTTTCCTACATCTCTGATGAAACTTTGGTGTTTCCTTACCATGATTTTGATGTGTTTCTCATTTACCCTTTCATATCCACCAACTCCAACAGTATCAGGTTAAAAGTACAAACTATGCCATGAATTATATTTGTGTAACTCCATGCATGAGCCCTGTAACCATCAAAACAAAATAAAAAGCTGTTAATCTGTGACAAGTGCATTACTGGTTCTGCCATACAGCAAGTCTTGGTTAAGGGAGACTACTAAAGTATGTCTACAGGTTGTATGAAAAGTTAGTGATCATTGTATTGGGGAGCTTTGTAATAAAGATATGCATATGAAATATGAATGTTGTGGATTTCCACATCTATAAATACAACATGGTACAGTACACATGAATAACAGTAAACTGTACTTTAAAGAAATAGGATTATATTTTGTGGAATGGAATCGTCTGGTTCAGGACAACAGCAAGTGGCAGGCTCTTGTGAACAAGGTTATGAACTTTTGGGTTCCATAAAATGTGGGGAATTTCTTGACCAGCTAAGAATCTGTCAGCTTTTCAAGAAATCTACTTCACAGATTACGTTAAGGAGGAATGTACGTTGAAAATGTATAGTACTGATAAGCCTCTACACAGAACATTCAATATGTGTGTGCAGATTAATATTTGAAGTGTGCTGTCCTTAAATTCCTTAATTCTTGGGAAATGGTGTAAACGTAGTTGTGGGAGTGATGTGAGTATTTTGAAGCTGGATTTGATTAAGGTTTGTGGTATAGGAAGACAATAGTACGTTGCATGCTTGAGCTAATGGAGCAGCCTGGAATGACCAGGGAAACATTGCAACAGTCATTTGTATATTAGCCAGGATGGTCCATGAACAAATGAGGGGAACTTTTCACTAAAATAAATGGGTAGCAATTAAAGCCTAATGGAAAACACTTGAGATCAATGAAGGATCTCCTTACTGGACACTCAGCTGAAAGGATATCCAAGATTGTATAAGCAAACAGTCCCAACTGTGAAAGATGTCACCAAAGAGGGGAAAGAGCATATGACCGAGGCACAGACAGAGAGTTCATCATTGGGGTTACCTAGTGACAGTAGAGTGGCTCCAGTAAGTAATGCATGTAGAATATTCTTAGAATGAAACATACCATTTTGTTGAGGAACATAAAACAATAGACCATCAGTCGTAACTATTTTTTGAGGGTAACTTTTTAATTCTTAAAACATGTTTCAGTCTTTTTCATAAACCATTTATCGAGCACAACTAACAGAAGTAGAGAGTTTACCTCCTTTATATTTTCATATTCATGTGTCAAGATGGCATAAGTAAATTTATTACCTTTTAAATCAACATCAGTACCATCGGAACCATTGTCACTGCTCAGTCATACAACAGCCAACAAAACAACCATGCACTGCAATATGTCAGGGTCACTGCCAACTGTCAGAAAATTCAGCTGCCCTCTCTCGCTGAATACTTAATGACAATTTAAGACATAAAATAGAACCCTAATCTAATATTACCCTGTTTACTACAGAATTTGTGAAATATCTTGTGCAATGAGTTATGTTTCTGGTGATTACAAAATGTGTTTCTGATATCAATTTTGCTAGGTTTTCCTGCAATGGAATTTTTGCTCTATCAGTGTGCCCAATAAACACAAGGAAATTCCACTTTTAAAAGAACTGTATAACAAAGCTAATTTCATGAATAAATATTCATTATCAGCAGTTAGAACAGTACACAATGATCAATGGACACTTAATTATTCAAACAGTGAATTGCTTATTGTTTACTCTTTCAAGTTCGCAGGAACAAACAATAATATAAATTCAATATATAATTCTTGTTACATATACACATGAGTTTACCCATAATCCTTTATTACGTAGTTCAGTGATCACAGATAGAAGAAAAGATCACATGTATTGCGGTTGAACACAGCAACAGTATAACAATGGCTTTAAATGGGATTTTGATAAGTCAATGTTTGTCTGGTGTTGGTACAGGAAAACACAGGAAACTAGTTTTCCTGCATTGCCATGGTTACCGGGAATTCAGGTCCTTTCCCTGGGGGCCTCGGCAAGGACTTAGGCTTCGGTCCTGTCCATGAGGCTAAAAAAAAAAATTAACACTAATATAAATGACACGTGGAATGATCAGAGTGAAATATTTAAAAAAAATCGAATACAGTAACACCTGTTTAAAGTTGAAACTGGGTTAAATTGAAACCTGCCTGTGTTGGAACATTCTTTTCCCAAGAACAGACAGAAAACCCTAGAAAAGTCTTATTAAATGGAATGTTTTAAAGGCAGAATGGGTGGGAGGGATTTTTGAAAAGTATTTTGCTTTAATATTTGGTATTTTCCATTCATGTAATTGATGGAAAATTCCTATCACAAACAGCAAAAAGCTAATTTAGTTTATCTTTTAAAGTAATGAATTTTATGGATAGTGACAGAAAGTAAAGCAAATTACACAGAAAACAAATTACTGACTGTACTGAAAGCAGACAGCTTGAAAATGAATGGAGAATTGTAAATCTCCAGACATGCACTGTTATCTTACCTGATGGGCAGGAAAACGTCCATACAGTGACACTAGAGATACAAACAGCACCAATCCAATCACTGAAGGGATAAAGGCAGTCCACTTGACAGACAGGGGGTAGTTCATGAAACGGGAATTCATCTGCATGTCATCTGCAACAATGATTATGCAACGCTACTCTGTTGACTGGATGATAGGTACACACATGTATATTTAATTAATCATCTTTGGTAAACAATCTGCACAGTAATCAAAGTTAAGACATCTTCACATATATTTGATTGCCTCTCCACGTAAGTCTTCCAAAATGATGTATCAACCAACTGATGAGTTCACATGACAATTGGTACAAACATCATGCCCAGTCTCCAATCCATCTTGACCAATACCAACTCTTGAAGTTATATATAGTAGGCCTTCAAAAAACATGAAACCTTTCATTAAGAAATTGTATATGTCAAAAAATCTACTGCAAATAAGTAATGAATGTTTCATGTGACATTTCATATGTAGAAGTGTATCACCTGCACATTCTCTATGGTTTCTTGGATAATTTTTTGGAATTAAAAACATGGCAATGGTTTGAAACACAGATTACATTGGCAAATGTGGCACAACCTCAATGTCTAGTAACAGAAATTATGTACTAATATCTAAATTACTGAACTGTGCAATCCCATACTTATAGTTCCTCTTGGTGCCATGTATCTTGAAGTCAATAATAAATAGATACAAATGACAGTTCACCCACCTTCATAGAATGGCAAACCTGTGTCTGGGTTGACGTGTGACCGACTCTCCCATGTCCAGTATGATGTGTTGCGGGTCTCAAGAAGCTCTGGGTCATTCACTGTATGAATCTTATCATCTGGGCCTGCCACCAACATAACAACAGATATTTTGTTAGGTTCAGGCATATTTAATGTTTGCACACTTTCTTATATAGGATGATTCTTAGCACACAAAATCCTGAACATTCTATAAAGGCTTGCATTTTACCCCTAAAATGAATCCAGGCATTTTATATGGATATATGGCCACCATTTTGCTACTGGGAACAGGGAGCTTGTGGAAATCATATGAGAAGAATAACATAGTTTAGTGGAACATTTATTCATTATATTAACCACATCTGAAGGCAGCAATATCAGCATGCTGACAAAATGTTTACAAATTTTCTGAGAATATTCTGCATTAGGCCGATTGCATAACTGATTCCTATGATGCCAAGAATGCCTGGCACACTGGAGAACTGTAAGACATGTCTTGTATTGCTTTCACACAAACTTCAATCAAACCTCAACGATCATCTATGTGTTGAATCACTTATAGTAAATTATGCCCTTCAGATTGTCCCACAATTAGAAATCAGCATGTGTAAACTTCAAACATGAAATGAGCAGAAAATTCATTATGCATAATCCACATAGTCTATCACATTGCCAGTGGTACATCTTGCAGTTATTCACGCAATTCTTCCATTGCCACATCTTGCTAGAGAAGCAATTGTGGCCATGTGCTTATACAAAGTTCAGAAGGTGTTAAAAGTGCATATTTATTAGGTTATGAACACACAGCATTTGCTTATTCTTGAAGGTCAGTTACGGCCTAATGAACACAATGGTGAAAAAGCAATGCTGCTGTCCAGTTCTACATAACCTGCACTGTGACCAGAGTAACAACTTCAAGGTAAAGTTACTAAAATATTATCCCTAAATTCCTTCTTGTTGCCCATTCTATTCACAGTCACAAATACCGGTGCAGATGAGTCACATTCACACAGTGATAAAGTAAGTAGGTATTATAATTGCAGAGTCCTCTACCTGTGTATTGCCCAAAATCCTTTGGGTTGTAGAATATTTGATTTTTCCACATGTTGAGATCCAACAACATTACGAGGACTATAATTCCATAATTGAACCATTTTCCTACACAAAATAGAAATGAGAGAGTTACATGTTGTGACAATTTGTGCTTGAATTATGGGAAACACTTTGTTATTTTGTTTTCATTGTATGAACTGATGACTAAGAACATAAAACATCTGTTGCCAAGTGCTAATGACTAACACATATATGGAACCATAAAAATTATCTCTTTTTTTTTGTGGAAACTGGGAATATTTCCATTCTTGTCTCTTGAATTGTTTACAAGTATAATAAAAAAATTACACATTGTATTGTGTGAATTAAGATCCCAAAACAATTTGCACTTACACAACAGACGTCACTACAAATTTTTCTTACTAACAGAAAGGGGGAGGGGGGTGGAGGAACAGGGCAAGCCAATTTTGAAATTACTGTGAAGTATAAATTCACAGTTCAAATTGAAGGATAAAACTTTGAAATTATACATTATTGTTTCTTTACAGGGACTTGGAAATGGTAGGAAAATCTTAGATTACATTAATATTTCTGTGGAGAGGTTTCAGAAAACCAAGAAAATCTTGTGGTAGTTCATCCCTGGACCTAAATTACAACCTGTGGCTTTAGGCTGTGAAGCAGGAGGGTTAAACACTATATCAAGATTTTAAATTAGGCAAATGTAAATTATTATATTCCCAAAGGTTTAATTGCCAAATGGGAGCTTCCTGCTTCATGCTCCAATGATCAGTATGAACATGTGAAGGGCTGTGATAAAAAGTTAATATACACATTTAACATGAACACCCAAGCTGTGGTAGGTTATAAGGCACTGTTCACCCATTCCACCCATGCATTTTACATGCAAGAATAGTTTAATGTAACGGGGAATGACGGTTTGCAGTGTTAGGTACATTGGTCACTCATAACATCAACTTGTGAAGATGCAGAAAGAGAAAATCCTAAAACTTTTCATTTGAATTCCATAGCTGATCAACTAAGAAGACTTCACTGTACAGCTGCTTTATCATCTTTTACCAGATTAGTCCTTTGTTCTTAGCGCTTCTTACATTGACTTATGCATGTAAGAAGTCCCTAAAATTTCTGAAGTTATTGTGCATATCAGTCAATTCTGGTGTTCATTTTCCAGTACCACAACAAAATATTTTACCCTTAAAAGTGATACATTCTCAGGTCTAGAGAAATGTTCAGATGTTTGCAAATTTCCCCTTAATCCAGGTTCCGTTGTGGTTACATTTATTAATTCTCATCTGGTCTAAACTCACCAGTGATGTCAACTTCAGCGTACTTCCATTTAAGTGTTGCAACACTGAATCCAGGCAGGTTGACATGAAGGGTAGTGGTGAAGTGGGGAAAATCCCAGTCCTGCATAACGATCAACAGGTCCATAACCAGGATGAAGGATGCCAGAAATGCACGTGATAGCTCTGCATGACACGTGAAAGACAAGAGTTTATGATATTTCCTTCTGCATCTGGCAGCTATGAGGGCTAGGCCAATCCTGGGCCTATAAAACTTAAACATACTTCTGACTTCTAAATTAAATGAATTGGAGAGACTATTGAGAATACAGCCCTATTGCCATGTCTGTAAAATGTCATATAAACATATTTCATCCAAGATATTTATATATATTGGGTGATCTGTCTCCATATCAAATTTGCTATTCCTATCTGTAATGATGCTTAGCCACCGCTAATTTACAGAAGGCCAGAAATTACAAACATGTCTTATAATATCTAATTTGGAGTAGTAAATTTCTGTTCTACAAATCATGCTGTCCTTGTTAGATTTTGTAAATTTATTGCATCAGCACCTGCACAAACAGTGTTTAGATCAAGTAGAGGGGCACATTTATATTATTTACATTTTAAGATTATTAGTGCTTGTTGCAAAGGAACCCAGGAACACTCCTGTACTAGGTGGTTATTCCTGGAAGTAGACTTAACAATCCAGATTATGGAAATGTACAGCATTTTGACACCTACCTGTAGTAGCCACAAAGTCCCTGTTCAACTTATCCCAAGAGATCCAGTCACTCACAATAAGTGTAACAACAACAGAGGTGGCCACAACAGACCCCACCCAGAAAATCAGGATGCGGGGGACATTGGAGCGCCTCCAGATCTTCCTGAAATAGGATGCCCACTGGGGGTACAAGTTGTCCTGTAGCATCATGTCTGTCACCATGAGTGCTGTGATGAGATCACCTAGCCAAGTGCCACATGCTGCAGCCTTCATCACACTGAAATACAAGTGGCAAATTAAGTACAGAGTACAGTCCGTGTGGATACTGGCTTTTGAACTGCAGGGATGGCCTAATTTTTGAAGGTTGAAATTACTGTAGTACAGCTTGAATTAACACTAAGTTTCTACTTGAAATAATAACCTGAGGTTTACACATGCACCTCTGCAAGTACATGGGAAAGTAGTTTAGTATGTGGGTATTCTAATGGCTGTGAAATTAAAAATAAAAGGCAATCAAGAAGTAAGGACTTCACAAATTTGTGTATTGCAATAAAAATCAAACACTTTGGCAAATATAAAACTGAACAAGGCTAAAGGTGTCTTGATTTGCAGAAGAATTTCTCTAAGCCTGAACAGAAACCTGCCAGCAGTCAACCATTTTACCTGGCTATGCGGCAGTATTTCGCCATGATCAGAATTCATTTCGTTCAGCAATATTTTGTTTAACGTCCTCTACAGTGATGTTGAACAATTAATTCAAAAGTCATACCATAACACTCATGACAAACATCATTTTCAGAACATTTCCATGCAGCGCTGACTGATACAAGATGTAACACATTAGCTCAAGACTGATGGGAATAGTTCATTGTTCTTATACAAATGAATAAACTTCTGTTTCCCTACTATGAACAGCACACAATCAGTAAGAGCAGTCAGTTTTTCTAGCTACTTTGCAGTCAGCAATGAAGGCTTTCAATACGCTGTAGACATTATCAGCTTATGCAGTTTGTTTCAAGGTTTGGATGTGTCAGTAACTCTTATTTTACACTAGAATATGAATATTCAGGAAAGCACATCAGCTATGACAAGTTTACTGCACTTGGTGACTCATCTATTGGCTACAAAAACACACACACACAAGTGCATATTCGCTTTGACTTAATCTTTTACATGTTCTTCCAGTAACTCCACTTATATAGGCCTTGATATTGGAATGTCCTTGGAGGCTCTTTTTATTTCTGATTTATTTTCAATGGAAAAAAGAAAGAGTTGGCCGCTTGATGTAAGGTTTCCTACTAACATCAGGTGGGTTTTTATATTTCTTTAGAAATTCTGACACATGGAGAAGTTAAGTATTTGCAGCAACACATATTTGCAACTACTGATAATGATGGTTACTGTAGGATTTGATACTCTCATAGCATTATTGATGAAAATTCAAGTCTTCGATGACATTATGCCATACTGCAGCGTAAATATTTTCATACATTTTTGAGGATCATAGTGCACTGATCTTGCAAGTCATGTAGCTTGACTCTCAAGATAAATCTTTGATTCTGTAAACTAGAGTCATTAAGTCAGTTGATGAAAGTCTGACACACGTAACTGTCAAATTCAAGGAATATATTTACTTTAATATAGTAAATATTTATGCACAGCGCTTTGTACCTGGCATTGGTGACACCCATGTGACTGTTGATGTGGTAATGGGGGTTGTCATACCAGAGGAACAGCAGGAGGTTGTATGCATGTGAGAATACATACAGCGACACAATCACAGTGAAGAACATGGTCATCCAGGAGCCCTGCAACCATGATCATGATAAGAGAAACACAGGAGTTAAAGGGTCACATTTTATTACATTTAGAGACTAATAAGTCAAGGACCTTTCTTCAAATCCCCAAAAATGTTACACAAAATTTTCTACACGTGGGTCACTCATATTTATTACAACCACAGATCTGAAGACTGAATTGTTGTAGCAAAACCATTTTGTCCAATCTAGAGAAATTTTATGTCCAGTCTTAAAACAGCTGTGAAAAATGAATGGTAAAATAAGAGATTGGTGGCATTATTAATTAATAAATTTTTGCAGGTTTATGTTTATAAAAAGAAAGTAAAGGTCAAGCTGCATCTTTGTTCACTTCAGCACATCATAAACCACCGTCAAGGAGGACGGTCATAAACATAAAGCTCCGCACATTTTTCACCTCAGAATAAGATGGAGGTGAGTGATAATTTTCACATTGAATCCCTGGTGACAGGAATTCCAGTACCTGTTAAAAAAAAATCTTGTACCTGTCAGAAAAATAACTCTGGTTTTCCAGACTGAAGCCAACCCCTATAATAACTAAGCTATTCGGATTCATATTTTACAAACACATGGTCTATAAAATTTTAAATAGAGGTAAAGGTAAAGGTAAAGGTGAAGCAATCCCATTACAGGCCTGGACAGGCCCAGACTGTTCAGGGAGTTTGAGGCTTCCAGATTTCAAGACAATCAGCACCTGAAGTTGGTAAGGTTGTCAGCCCTACGCACTGGCCGCCTTTACCCCCCAAGGAAATATTCCTGGTACTCATTTCCGTTAGAGACTGAGTCAAACTCAGGGCCATAGTGCAGCTGGAAGAATTATGTCACTGAAAAATTCCAGTGACATCATCAGAAATTGAACCTGTGACCTTACGACTTGTAGTGCAGTGCCTCAACCAACTGTGCCACCACATACCCCAGGTCTATAAATTATTTTTACAAATAATTTTACTGAAATTAAACTGCTGTACAGTAGATGGGTGAGTTCTTTCAGTACACAGAAATGTCTACTATTCTTCAAGTTATATCATGCTGATGATAATGTTTTGCTTAGTATGACTGAAGTGGGGAAGTCAAGAAACACCATTGTTTAAGCTGTGTTAAAAATGAGCTTATGCAAGATCCTACCACATGACAACATGTCAGACACAGGAGTTATAAATGTCCAGCAGGATGTGCATTGTGCATGGAGTCATCAGAGAAAAATGGTGCTTGTGAAACTGCAACTACAATATTTTTCGTTGTGGTACCTGGTCATCGCGAAACATTTTTAGCCTGAGGAGCTTGCCACAGAGATAGCCATGTATAAGAAGTTTGCCCAGCACCATGCCACACAGCATTGCCAGTATCCACATCAGTACCTGCAAGAATCCAGTGATGATATCAATAAGAGAAGAAACATGCTAAAGAATCACCTTCTAACTTGGAACATGAGTGTGACAGACAAATTCAAAGCACAGACTCCTGGCGGCTCAGTCATTATGCAGACGGCCTCATGTAATGTCTACCAAACTAAAAGTGACTGCTCACTGATCATTTTGAGTGAATAATTACACTAACTTGGTTTTTTACTCAACCATGATTAAGTTACATAGTCATGTTTAATGTAACCTGTGTCATAAATAATAGAATTGGGCAGATTATTGCATCGTGCCAACAGGTTCATTTTTGAATAGCATGTGTTATTTTCCAAATGCTTTCATGAATGTTGCTAATGACAGCAGCAGAGTTCGTGACATGTGCTGTAAGGGTACATCACACAGGTGCTATTTCTCCTTATACACCAAATCCTGGATATAATCCTGCAAGTAGAAATCACAAAGCATGGACTCTTGTGAACAGTGTGGCCAGGCATATTAACCCCCACGACCAGCCCTACAATTTCCATGGCACCATTTGAAGTCGTCTGTGACTCTATGGAAATGTAATGGAGTACAGTCATGTTGCAGCCACAATTTTTATTTGATGTGGAGAGGAAAATATTTCAAAAGAATTGGTTTCTCTTCCGGCAGGTTTAAGTGCCCTCGCTCATGAGAACGTCCTATCTTATAAACAACCACACACATCGAGGAAGCGGCACAACTATATTATGCCACCAAGGGAAACACAAACGACAAAACACATTTTGAAAGGGATACGAGCGTAAGAAAATGGCAACACCCTGCGTTTACAATTATAAGAGTCTTAAAAGAGGAAGAGGAGAAGAACCCAATACAAATATTCACGGACGGAAGTAGGTCAGAAAGAGGAGTAGGCTCAGGGGTAGCCGTATATAGATCGGGCGAGAGCATCAATACAATACAGTGTGGGCTAAAGAAGAAATGCACGAATAATCAAGCGGAACAATTTGCAATTTTAACAGCCCTGGAACACATAGAAAAAATACAAACGACGGATAAAAGAGTAACAGTATACACCGACAGCCAAACAACATTGGACAAGCTGCAAAACAGCAATATACACACATACATAGTAGAAGAAATAAGAAGGAAAATAACGGAGATGAAGGAAAGCGAATGGAAGATAACACTCTGCTGGGCTAAAGCACACGCCGGTATAATGGGAAATGAATTAGCTGACACATCAGCAAAGAGGGCGGCGATAAATAAAAACACACCAGAGAGCTACAACAAAATTAAAAAAAGCGTAGTGATGAAAGATCTAGAAGAAGAAAGCATGAAGAAATGGCAGAGAAAATGGATGCAAACAACTAAAGGGAGAACTACGAAAGAATAATTCCCAGATGTGTCAGAAAGATTAAAGATGAAGCTACAACTAACACAAAACTTCACAGCCATAGTAAGCGGGCAGGGGAAAACAAGAGATTACCTATATCGTTTAAAAATAATAGAAGAGCCAATGTGTCCATGCGGAAAAGGGGACCAGACAATTGATCACTTAATATATGCATGCGAAAGGCTGAAAAAGGAGAGAGACAGACTTAAGAAGACAGCAATAAGAACAAATAAATGGCCAATTAACAAAAGGGACTTTATAAGAAGACACTATAATGAATTTACAAACTTTATTAACGATGTACAATTTGATAAACTAAATATAGAATAACCAAATAACTGTAACATATCAACTAAAATGATTGCAAAGCTTGTAGTATTACCATTGTAATGGAACAAGCAATAAACCATATAAAAAAACCACACACATAACCACCAGCCTTCTTTCACAGTGAGTGAACACAAACTACCTGCCAACTTGTTGATGTGATATATGGCATGTGTGAATGCACTCTCTCAGCATCGGTGGTGGTGCTGCTGGAACAGGCGGTGTCTACATAATAGATGCTTTTGGACCATATTGGTAAAACATAGTTTACTCAAAATGTGATAATCAGTAAGGACGTGCAGTTTGACAGTCTTGTGGGGCAGACTGCATATGGTGTGAAGGAACTGCCACTAAATAACTGCAGAAGACAGAGTCATGCAGAAGGAATGGTGCTATCTAATTCATGAACATTCATTATGGTGATATGATGAATCACTTAAAATTCAGTTTACAAGGACAACAGGATAATCACAAACTAATCTCACTCTGACATCCACTGTTTTTATATTGAGATCTTGTAACATTTTGTTCCCCATATTTCTTCCAATTCACAGGAAATGAAATTGATATAAAGAATTGTGTACCTTTATAAGTGACCAACGCCATTCTGGAGGATACTTGGTGAGGACAAAGCTGAACACGTTACCCACCATCGGGACGTCGGACTCTACAACAAAGAACAGATGTTCAGTCTTGAATAAGCAACAGTTTACCCTGCTCCTCACCGTGACTTCAATGTAAACATCACATACCCGTGTGGCTGTGGGAGATAGGATCTTCGGCGAAGAGCAGAAAATTGCAGAATATAACGAAGTACGTGACAAACAATCGAGGGTATGGGTGCTGAAAGTAATAACGTAGGTCTCTCTTGTCCAGCAGATGTAGTTCCGAAGACGTAGGATGAAGCATTAGCAGGCCTGCTGTGCCGGGGCAAGAAGGAGTAAGATTACAGTTCACCGTCGGCAGATGGGTCTGATGTAGGTGCTCAATGCCGCTTACCGCCATCATGATGCTACGACGACGCTGCACTGCCTCACTCTCATCCCAACTGCTGGCCTTCTTGGTAACGTACGCACAGAGGTCGAAAGGTTGCTGCAAAAATGGGAATATTTCTAGACGACATCTAACCAACCGACTGAGAGAATTACTGGCATACTAATCGACTAACCAAGCCGCTGATAACCAACATATTTCTGAGTGAGAGATGGACTGGCCACGCTGACCGACTGATTAACGAATTAATTAACCACCATACTTACTGGCTATATAACAGATTAACCAATTGAAAAAAAGTTAATTTACGCTAGGTTAAAACAAGTGAAGCGTGAGATATAAAATAAAACGTTACGAGATCTGGAACCAAACAAATAGAAAGTTTCGTCGTGCCATACGCCCTCCTTCTTTACTTTCGTTTTGTTATTCTTATAGACGATAGTTTACATCTATATAAACACGTTATTACTAGTAAAAAGCCCGTTGAATTTTCAAAGGTAAAATTTTGCCTACTACGTTCTCTAGCTAAGATTTACACAGATTAACATTCAGCTAATTCTTTTGCGTATGGCATAAAACCAGAAGAATCATGACCTCCACAGTTTCATTAATATTAAAGTCATGAATCTGAAAATTCTATAGAGACAGCTGGATACATTTTACTACATAAGTACGATGTTGTAATTTCGACCGAATCATGTCGTCGTAACTTAATACAGCTTCACTGAATATTCACGCCATGAACTTGATAAGTTCTGAAGAGACAAGATGATATAAAGTCTTGTAACTTGTTACAGGTGGATCTATTACTTAATATTTCACTGAACCACATTTACTCAAATAACATTCTGAAGAATGATTCGGAAGCACTCGAAGAAAGTATTTAACCTTCCCATGACGCAGAGGTTTACATTACAACTATTGCCCAGGACGAATGCGGTTTAAAATTTTAGTAAATCTGTTGAAGAATATGCTGTTGACCAAGATCGGCAGAATACGAGGATCTAAAGGTCCGTACAGTGTACAAAGGTCGAGAATAAAGGGTTGAGGAAATACAGTAGAGTAACAGGATACATCGTAGATCACCAACTGTCAATCGCATTAGAAGCTTCTAGGTTCCTATCATCCCTATAAAACATTTTACTGTAGCTATGTCAAAACAGTTCGTGAGCAAGCGTATAAAATATCGTGTATATATATATATGATTCTGAATGCCAGAGATATAGGTTCCGTGTGATCGCTATTTTGTAATTTTTTTAAAATATCACCTCAACAACGTTGCTGATTTTAAAGGGCTATTATTACACTAATTGAATAGTTTCTCATGACCATTACATTGGTATTACTGATGTTAAGTAAAGTGAACCAAAACATGAGTTACCGAGGTTCATATACAGCCACCTGATAACCCAGAAAATGGTCTGGCATCCGATATAAACAATAGTCCTACAGAGCCTTACATAGAATGCCCTTTTTATCATGTCCCTAAGAATGGTAGCTTTATCGCACAGAAAGCTTGCATCCACTGAGATTTCCGGTGACAGTTGTCGTGCTCGGGACTCGATACAAGAGATATTCTGTACAACAACAATAGGCCATAAAATAAATTCATATCACAAAATCAGAAATAAAATTTAGAGATATATGAACGGTGGAAATAAAGACCTATCTTGGTTTTGTAGGATCAGTAAGTTAGTGTTAAGTGACTTATTAACTTCAGGGATTAAATTTATTTTTTCTTTCTTCTTCTTCTATCTGATGACGTTTTCATTTCCACTGATTAGCTATGCAGTATCACAATAAGAATATCGGCAAAGAAGTAATTGGAATGAATGCAAAATGAATAGGCGTTAACCTGATTAAAAGTACTAAACCAGGGACTAAACCGGTATATGCAGAATAAGAATTAAGCATAACAAGCACGCGGCCGCAACGCTTCGTTCTCTGAACACAATTCTGGTATATCCGTAGATCGCTGCAGTCAAGTGCAGACGGAAGTGAAACAAGAGACAGAAGACAGACGGATGATGGAAAGAAAATCTGAGTTTATAGTTTTATGAAACAACCTAACAGCTAATTATCGACCTTCCACTTGGCCATTTCAGACTCCAGAGAAGTGCAGTTATTTGGTGGCACTTACCGACAGCCGCCTGTCTCCTGCGCAGAAGCTGAACTGCTGCTGGTACTTGTGCAGCCTGGTTCTCGTAGTCATTCTGCCACCCCCAATGGAGGCGGTCTCCATAACCACAGAAGTAGACGTGGCCGAGCTGGGGATGACAGCCGTTCCACATTGTGGTCGAGAATTTCCTGAGGCCTCCGCCGCCGGCTGCAGTAGTTCCAGCTCCATGCCATCCTTCGCGTTATCATCATCATCATCATCATCGTAGTAATAATCATCGTCGTCATTGAAGCAGTTCTTGTAACACTTGCCAGGTTTCTGGGCATTATGGATATATTTAGAACCTACTTCAGTGAACACGTGGTGCCAGATGGCACTCTGGTCCTCCTCATTCCCATTACTCTCGACATTGACGTTTTTATTCCGTTGCCTGTCCTCTGAAGACGCTCTCCAATACCAGGGTCTGCTTCGGCTTCTCTTATCCTCGTCCTCATTTACCACGCTTGCCTGTCGTTGGATAGGCTTTTGTGGAGGTGTTCGGTTGCTCGTTATGCGTTGAAACGTTGAACTGCGGACCCTCTGCATCCTAGGGGAAAGTGGTGGGGAAGCTTCTAAGGAGCAGGTTGTGGCAGTGTGACGAGACCCTGAGCAAGATTTATATGACATGGGGGAAGTAATTTCAGTGGGGTGTCTCTGTTTGGGCGGTTTACTCACGTCGATATGGCATAAGTCTGAAGAACGAAGCGGAACGATTACGTCGTCCAGAACAGAGACGCTTATGTGATCATTACCGCAGTTCAGGAGGGACATACTGTTACTGTTTCTGTCGTCTAGGATGGATATGCCATGTTCATACTCGATTTCAAGCAGCGATTCGCTCATAATATTCCTTTCGTCTACAAGAGGAGAACTACGATTGTCGGCAAAGGGTCGCGCTGATATTCCCGCTGTTTCCATGGCAACCAGCAAGGAATCCCGTGTGTTGTCATTAGGCAAGGAACTGCGCGTGCTCGCACCATCAATAAGAGACGGACTGCGAGTGCTACCATCGATGTAGGCCATCTGCTGAGAGACTCGGTTCCAGAAGTCGACCATACTGGATGTCGCCAGGGCCAGAGCTGAGACTGTCTTACAGCTCGCGTTGCTGTTTCTGCGCTCCTTAATGGGGGCAACAGGAGAAGGAGAGGAGCCACCATTGTTGAGAGATATCAGAGACTTCCTGAAGCAAGTAGACGAGGCCATAGCTTGCGGTGGGAAGTTCATCTGATCCTGACACAGACAGTTTAAAGCTGTGTCTAGTTTTTGTTCACGTGGACTTGTTTGAGTTCAAGTTCCGCACTAATTACTTGCGTTTTTGCTGGCACTGGTATTGTCTAACTTCCGTTCAATTTCCGAGATGTAATTTTTTCGGAACTTAAAAAAACTTCACTATCATTTGCAGTTAAACTCAGTAATACGGAACTTCTTTGAGTAAAGGAGTAAAGTGACTATATTAGTCGATCACAAATGTATATTTTCAGTACAAAATTATTTTGCAAAACTCACAATACACTTCCACAAGGTGGCGGATATATAGGTATATAGAATGTATAATATATGTATGTTACAAAATTATAATTTCAATATAAATATTTTCTTCTTCTTTTACTCTACTTTATGGATGGTATTATAATGGCACGTGATTATGAAGGAAAATTAAGTTTGTTTGGTTTAATTTTAAATTCCAATTTCTTAGCCGATGCCAGTGGCACTAAAGGCAAGGTAAAATGGGTACAGATTTCCTTTCATGTTTATAATAATGCGTTGCAGAGTGTTATTATTTGTTTAGGAACTGATTTTCTTCTTTTGCTGATCAAGCTCTTCCTTTTCATGATGCGTGATGTCGAAGGATTTTTGGCTGATGCATTCGATGTCGTTAGTATGGCGTGCTGATGAAGACTGTTCAACATGGCGGACATCCGCATTCAGTCTTCCATTATTGGACTGGAACTGAAGAAAGAAAAACAGAATGATAATGTTAGAATGTATACAAGATAATTAATTTCAGTTTATTTCTGCTCTTCCATTACCACGAAATAACAGAGATGCAATGAAATTTCGGGGAAAAAATTTCTTTGGAAGGCTACTTTCGCAGCAGTAAGTAGTGTAGTCTTTTAAGGAGAAGTGTAAGAGACGTCATTTATACATTTTCGTTACGCAGACTTGCATGTAGAAGTAGCTCAACTTACTTCCGGTTTTAACATGTCTCATCCCGCCTCTTTTCTAAGAAGTCCACACCAGCTCTGGGGCTTATCCAGCGTTCAATTAAATGAATACTGCGTGCTCTTTCCCAAGGAAGTAAATTGGCCGGGGCGTGAAACTGACCACTCATTTCCATCTAGTACCGAAATTATGAATGAGTGGAATTATACCTCAAATCCCTTGCCAAGTTGAATAAAGAGAGACCAACTTGATATCACTTGCTTTTTTAATTCATTATTTAATGCTCAACATGTTTCGGATGTTAATACATCAATCCTCAGGAGCTTGCGACTTATTTGTTGAGTTATTTCATGGGTTGTATCCGGATGCAGATTGAAGCCTGCATCCGGATACCACACCACCCCAGCCAAACCACAACGTAACACCAACACGCATCGAACCAGAGCAATACAACCCATGAAATAACTCAACAAATAAGTCGCAAGCTCCTGAGGAT
>Ga0131853_10003107_pt1 | contig 29795 bp, 26 predicted proteins | sample TergutLab28metaG_FD_92764 | JGI IMG/M metagenome (GOLD analysis project Ga0131853, IMG submission 92764) | Labiotermes labralis P1 segment gut microbial communities from Petit-Saut dam, French Guiana - Lab288 P1 (version 2) (version 2) | ecosystem: Host-associated > Arthropoda: Insects >... | reverse complement strand
GTAGTAGTAGTAGTAGTAGTAGTAGTAGTAGTAGCAGTAATTTTGTTTTGTTTTGTTTTGTCTGTTTAGTGGATCATTTTTGTGTGGTAGTTGTGTTGTGCTGGCTTTATAATCGGCACTGCTGTTGAGCCCGCAGATTAATAAACACCCAGTGAACTGAATTATTATTATTCTTATTATTATATTTATCACCTGTATACAGAGTATTTACAATTATATACCTGAAACAAACAACATTCTTAGGGTATAAAATGTTGCAGCTTTCTGTGATTACAAAACATGATACATCTACAACTGCTCTACTACTGCTGCTATAAACATCTAAATATCAGCATTGTGCAGTGCATCTGTAACCGATATATCACTGCTGTGTACAGTAAATGCTAGTGATGATTTTTCATTTTAAGTGCATTCCAGTTTCTTTTGCTTTACATACTGTTCATCAGGATTAACCAGTTTTTCAATTAATCACCCTAACATTTAGTCACATTTATACTATTTAAGCAGGTCAATGTATATACAATATTTAAAATACAAACAATACCCATATTCCTGGTACATAATCGCCTCGAGTGTAATAAGCTGTATTTGCAGATGCCCTCTCGACACTGGTTCCCATGCCGTAACCATTGTTCTCACACACAAATATGCATGGAACATCCCACAGTTTAGCCATGTTGTACACTTCAAACACTTGGCCTTGATTAGCAGCCCCATCTCCATACAGAGCTACACAGACTCCATCTGTGCCACTGTATTTTGCAGCAAATGCAATTCCTACACCCAAAGGAACCTAAAATAAAGTCACAAACCATAATGTTTTGAAAACAGTACCTATACAAATCCAGGTTACTAAAAGAGGCAATATGAAACCTGGCAAGATTTATTCACCTTGAACCTAAGAAAATGTAAACTGGAAACTCTTGGACATAATTTAGCACAAACAAATATTTCTTTATGTCAAGAGTTCAGTATCCAAACAGTTCTGTTTCACAGGATGTATCCAACCTGCAGGCCATAACCTGGTCATCCGTCTCATGTCACTATAATTAAAATGGAGTTATACTATAAAGTACTGTATTTCTGCACATGTACTTCACCAGCTGATACTGAAATGAAACGTAGATTTATCAGTCTTCTTTCATTGGTACTACACCTTGGGTGGGACTTGACCTTCTCAGATTTATCAGTACAATCATTAAATGCAGATATAATGCTTGAAATCAAGATAAGATCATTAGTGGCAAACTGGAAGATATAAGAGAGGAAGTTGTTGTGAACTGTTTAAGAAACCACCCCTGAACTGGGAGGCAGGTAATATACAAAAGAACGGATTACAAGACAAAATTGCATTCTTGACCAAATATCTGTGGCTGAAAACTGACAGTAAAAATAATAGTCACACCTGTCCCAAAATTTTTTATCACAAGTACAAGTGTGTATACACATGCAAGCAATTTTGTCACATTCCACTTAATTACAATAACATTAAATTGAAACATTCCTTTACTAGTGGTAAAATAGTAAAATAACTTTGCATAACCTGGAAGTAACAAGAATACAGAAACAGAAACCTACAAAGGTTATGTAGTTGTCTGATACACAACCAAATTCTTTGTCATAACCATACTTACTTGAGCTCCTACAATACCATTCCCTCCATAGAAATTTTTTGCATACATGTGCATGGAACCCCCTTTACCACGGGCACAGCCAGACTGACGGCCTGTCAATTCACTCAACACTCCCAACTTTGAGACACCCATCACATAGGTCCAACCATGTGCTCGATAGGCAGTGATCACAGAGTCCTGAGGTCGGAGGGCAGCCTTCATTCCAACAGCAATCGCTTCCTACAGTTAAAAAAAAACATAACTTTAAGGATGCTGCAATGTCACATGTGTTAACTGAAGTCGTGTAACGATATGGTACAATGTATTTGCAGTGACAAGTGACTGATTTGTATGATGATGGATTCACTCACCTAGGATGTGTCACAGTGTAGGCCAGGAGACTTAACATTTCAGAGGTACCTGCTACCTTGACTTCCTCCCATGAAAATGGAGGTAGCAAATTGCTCTTTAATGTAGGCAAGTACAAGACCACACAGTACCACACCCCAGAACACAGTGATCTCAATATTCATCGCTGTAACAACCACAAACCTAAATCTCTACTGGTGTTTAACAAAGTTATTTCAATGTCATAGGTCATTGCTGTAAGGATGATATGAATATCCAGTTGGAAATTATGTTGTTAGTTGTGGCCTTTTTAAAAATATTAACCCTTCAAGCCCGTATTTAAATGGATCTCACCCTTTTACCTAAGTGGTATTTGAATCTTGCTTCCTGGCTTAGGGAATGTAACATCAACAGCAAACCAAGAACAGGGTAAGCTATTCATGAACACACATATGCACATCAAACTGACTGAAGGGTTAACCGGGCTTGTAGGTGGAAGAACTTAAAAAACTATCAAAATGTTCAGGCAGGTCAGACACGTCATATCTTAACACACAAACAGACAAAATATAAACACAAATAATGTTATATGGTTTCAAGGTCATGCAGTGAACTAGGACATGTAGGCTAAACACCATGCTATAGGTTCTTAGCGATGTCACGTGAATGCAAACAAGACTTACTTACACTCATATTTCTCTGCCTTTAAGAGCATGCCAATACTACTTTCATGCTCTTCCATTTTTCAGCTTTCATCCACTATCAAGTACATGGGTCCCTCACTAAATACAAATGATTATATAAAAATTAATATAATTGCTATCCTTTATTTTCATTTTCAACAAACAGATGGCCACAGTGAAAATCTGACGTGGGACACAATGTCACAGATACCAATATTTTGGTACACCTGCTGCCCCTAGTGTCACAGCATCCTATTTACATCCCAGAAAACAGTATTATGAGAGTTACTACTGTGAGAAACTTGAATCTCAAAGATGGCCACAGTATTTGAAAAGAATGAAAGGCATCAAGAACCAGTAGTTTCTTTTTTTACTTTATGGACACAGCAGATGACATACAAACGTCATCAACATTACCTTGAGGAAATAGTTTTTAAAGCTGTAAAAGTGATAGGTGTATAACAATCTCTGTCATTCTGGTGGGATTCTTCATGCTGTGATCCCAAGCAATAAGAACACCTTCCAGAAGTTCCACTACTGCCCAAAGAGTAGAGCTGAGTCACAAAGCAACACCAAAACATGCAATTAGGAAGCTACCTGCCATACCATGGAAAATGCATGACAGTACCAAACAGCTTGGTTTGATGGTATTAAAATTTGGAGTAGAATATAACCATGTCTTCCTTTAGTGAGAATCCCAGTAATATCTGACTTGATAACAACCTGTATCATATCAAAGTAACACTTCTTCCATCACAAAGATCTCAAAATCAGCAGGTAACATATGAAAACTCTTATACTCTAAATAGCTTTTATTAATAAGCAATTATTGTAATTATATTGCCATTGTAATTAGCCACTAATAATAAGCAGTTAACACATCAATATTATATTATGCTGTTTTATATAGTTTATTATTACCATCAACATGCATGCCTTCTGGACTCCTCTAGCCTCACAAAATTTCTTCTGAACATGAATGTCTGAACTAAAAATCTGTATAATTCTGTGGAGTGGTTGTAGGACCTTAGTATTCCTAATAAATTCAAACTGCAATGCATTCACTTATTGAACTTCACAGTTACAGAGCCTCCAATCCTGACAAGTGAGAGAAGTGTTATATTCAAAGACAATGTCAGTTTGCTACAATCATGGCACTGGTGGCAGACAAATGAAATATACGGAACACCGATGGGATGACAATGACGGAGGAAAATGAATAAAAGAAAAACTGGTTCCACTGGTTCCAACACAAATTCCATACAGACAGAACTGGGACCGAACCTGGCCTCCATGGTGAGACCTACGATACTGAAAATCATACTACGTATTAAATTTATTGAAAAATGGAACAATGCCCTACTCAAAGCCCCTCCCAGAAAATTACAAATAGCACATCTATTTTCTGTTCTTAATTATGTGCTTTCTTTCTCAGTCCCTAAACTCACAACCTCCAGCTCATGAGACAACTCTGTCAAGTCTTTAAGGCGAGAATAAGTATTTATCCATGCAATGTAAAAGTTCATCTTATGATGAAGTTTTATATAAGATCACAAAATAGCATCAGTGAGCATTGCAAAATGGGAAGGGTATTTAATAAATGAATGGTCATTATCTAGTATAATGAATCCCTATCACTGCATCAGTTTATTTTGTTTGTTAATTGTACTATAACACAGATGAATGTAAATAATCCAAACTCTTTTCATTTTACAGTCTCTGCCACCAGTAACAGGAGGGAACTAAAAATGCCATAGAAATACAGCATTTCTTTCCTACTGGACAGACTAAGCAAATGATAATCAATTGTGTGCAATTATATTAATTAAACATGCAATTGTAAAGAGATTACTGAGTCATACTTGTCCTGAATAGAGATGACAGAAGCCACGGATAATTTTTTCTTTGTACATATTGCCTGCTGCAGTTTCCATTCTTCTAATAGTGTGCATCTTTTCATACAGTGCTAAGGCATCATCACGAGTCAGTGTAACTTTGTTTGAAGGTCCTGTTTCTAGTCGATGTAGGCGAAAAGGCTGAAATAAAATAATCCTGTACAATCCGCAATTACTGACACTCTTAACTAATTTATCAGACTGTTAAATCTCGGTTCCTCTTCCTGTCTACCAGAGTGGCTTGACTGTTATATGGAAACATTAATTATGTATCACATGCACATAGCAAAACTTACGTTACAAAAATATTCAAATACTGTCTGTGAAATGTATATGAGTGAGTCTACTCATAATTTTACCTTTGTTTCAAATGTTGCTTCTGTTGCATAACTCTTCTTGGATGATGTAAAAAATAAAGATATAGCATTCTGAAAATAATAAATTTGAAGATGAGAAAAATTATCTTATGCACTACTTTATCAAAACTGTCTACGACTATAAAACCCCACTATATCTGAGCCCCAAGAATGGAATTAACTTAGCTTTTACCATAGACATTTCCATAAAGTCTGGAACCACTCTTGATGCTACATCCTTACTCATTTGGTACCATGTCCCATACTGGCAGCCGCAAAACAAATTAAGAGAAAACAGTAACAATAGAGTGGCAGTTGATGTAACATTCATAAGGATTGTGTTTAACAATAATTCAGTACATGAATGTGATTAGTTATACCCTTCAAATTACAAAATGGCACAAAAAGGACCCTCTCTTTACAGCTATATATAGCTGCTTCTTGGGCATCTCATATTACTCTTTATAAAAATGAAGGGGATCTGACACATTTTCAGCACCTACAAAATGAATCATAATGCCTTCGAAAATGTGCATAAACGTTATACGCAACGTACAACACGTGTATCAAGGGTGGTCTGCTCCATGAAGCTGAGACAGTTAATAGATCACATAGGTGGAAGAGTGATACACTGCCAGTGTATGGTTGTAAAATTCAACATAGCAATGCTGAGAGAGTAGAAAGATGTCTGTATGTCCCACTTCTCTCGAGGTCGAAAAACATTACAAAATTTGCTCACTGCGCTAAGGAAGCCTTAATGAGTTTATCAAAATTTCAATTTCCGTTTGTACTACCAACGCCTACCAAAGTCCACACCGAAGAAATCCTATTTCATGTCATAAAAATTATTCAATGCAATACTAACCTGACGTTTAACTACCTTCTTTCCAAAATTCCATATACAACTATTAATCATCTTGCCAACAATTCCAGTCCTCTTATATTGGAAATGCAGTTACCACAGTCACGACAGTATTTACGGATGAATGATCCGTAGTTTACAGTAGTTGTTTGTTCTGGCTACAAATCCAAAAATCCAACATAGATTGGATTAACTAGCTCCCTTCGACTCAAGACATAGCGCCTACGATCTGTGATAGGGTTCATAAATCGCAGTTCATGACGACTACGGATAACTAAGTCTACGTCATTAGCTCCCGTACTTGGCACCGGCACAGATTATCAATGTTTACAAATTTGTAGGGGTGGTAAAAAAAAAATAGATGTTCCGAGCTACATCTATGGATTGTAGTAAGATTGCAGTTCGATCCAATCACTCTAGATTACAGATTACTACTCTCTAGTAACGTTCATAGAGAGTGATAACGCATTAAATTATTCCGTTTCGCTTTTTACTCCCAATGCTTACTACACTGATGCAAATGGACGTAATCCGTGATGCAAATCTCACAGCTTTGCGTTATCATCCTACAGAGTACATCTAACTCGAATTGGTCATATACATGTAACTCATCTGTGCAGTGTGTACACCTGTGATTTCGATGAACCGTTGGCGGGAATTGGAATACCATATTAGGGTAAGCTAATTCTGCAGTATTTTAATAAAATAGTGAGAATTTTATATATGTGCCCATATATAGTAAGGTAAGGTCCTAGCTCAAGACATTTGGGCCCTGGGTCGTTAGTCGGCTGTGTAAATAGTGAATTCGAACCCTCATCCCGTTTGACCTTTAGGTTTGTGCAATATTTTATTAAAAATAGTGGATCACATACGCCAGTCGTCGATGGTACGTTTTGTTTGAGTAACGTATATTAATAAACTAAAGATACATATGTATTTGTATGTATGTACATAGACACATATATATCTTGTACCAGTTCCCATTTTATGATACTAAGAATATCGAAGTTAACCTTAAATTAGTGTTCACTTGTGCTCATATGACACCGATTATTTTACCTCACCTAACATAAGTTTATTTTACTTATCCAACCTATGCATAATGTTATCCAAAATTTAACACGTGTCTGGCACTTATTAGATAGATTTTCTGTGCTGAGCATTGAGCACATTTACCACGGTTGAAACCATGAATAACCAGTATATTAGAATGATAACATGCATTTTCATGGTTCTATACAGGAGTTAATAAATTTTGTTGTCACAGTGCGTTCTAGTACGTGGTATTTAACACGTCTGTTGGTATATATGAACTGTGTTATTCCTTTGTGTATGGTCATATCTTTATGTTATTCTGTTGATAAGCCCGATAAGAAATCAGGTGGGTTTGGCATGGGAAATTTATGGCAGACAAGAGAGGCGCACAAAGGGTTTTGGTGGGGAACCGGAGAGAAAGAAACAACATGGAAAATCTAGGCATAGATGGGGGGATGTTACTAAAATGGGTCCTCAAGAAGTAGGATGGGGTGCGTGGACTGGTTTGGTCTGCTTCAGGAGAGGTACAAGTGGTGGGATATTGCATAAGGGTAATGAACATTGAAATTCCATAAAATGTGAGGATCTCTTGAGTATCTGAGGAACTGTTATCATCGCAAGAAATACTCTGCTCCATGGAGTTATTGGTCAATTTTGTAATTGCGAGCAGGTTTCTTTATTGTACTTATCTGTGCTTCCAATGTAGTCTGATGGATCTTGTTCAAAATTTATATATCCCACATATGAGCTAAACCATTGGAGACCATGTCAGATTGACATAAAGGGCTATTTCTGGATGAAATTTTTGCTTGTAACAATTAATAATCACTGTGAATCCAAACCAATTTTTTGTGATCCATATCACTTATTCAATGGCAGTACAAGAATAAAAATTAATGTGGTTGTGAAATTTGCACACTCAGAACCTTTCATTTTCATAATGCAGATCACAGGTGGCAGATGTGTTGCTTATTAGTTTTGGACATTTTACATTATAGTTTGTTCCTGAATGGCAGGAGTAGTTTTTAAACTGTACATGATTAACAACCTGGATTTTCAAGAACCCCACATCTATAAACACATGATTATGTGATTGTGCTTGCAGTATGGTGGCCTTCATTGTATGTGTCTCTTACCTGTTTGTCACAGCATTATTTTCATGAGCGTGTGTGTGAGCAAAGAAATTTGAAATGCATCAATGAAGAAGACAAAATCATGTGTTTGGCAAATGGGACTTAGATTTTAGCTTCATCATTAAGATTTATTGAGGGTTTGACTCCCTCCTACCACAGTCTCATGACTTGTTCCATAACATATTAACTTTTATGTTTTATGTACAGAGAAGGATGCATTCTTGCTAAATGATTTACGTATCTCAATGAAATATTATTAAAGGCTTCATGTTTCATTGCTGAAAATGAACTGTTTGTACTAAAAGGTATGTGTTGCATGCAACACAATAATACGAATTAGCAATAGTTCAAGTGCCATCGCATGACAGATGCACATGGTTTTCAACAAACCATGATCATACAGTGACCATAATTCAACTACTGCACAATCATGGAATAACATGTCATACTTCACATATTCACAGATGTGTTGTTCTTGAAAACCAGAGGCTTAACCCCATAAGGGTGCCTCAGATGAATTGTCTCAGAGTAGGTGATCCGAGACTAACAGGTGTATGCTGTTGCAACAAATTTTCCATGGTTTCTCCAATCACTCCATGTTAGCCATCATACAACTGTGTAAACAAAATTTGCAGGAAAACCGGACAGTCGCAGATCCTGCTCTTCCTGTCAGTTATGGTCACCAATCATCTGTTAATGGTGAAACTATCATAACGAAAAGTCATGTGCAAAGTCACATGCTGCCATGAACAGGGCACTACTCAGTGGAAAACACTAATCAGGAAAAGTGATACAAGTCATACTTGTGAACTGTGTGAAACAAACAGCTAATCATGATTCAGACATATTTTTTATTTTGTGAATATTAAGTAAGATAGATAAGAAATTACTTCAATATGTATTTTCCTAGATTTCTCAACAGTATCTCATATGAAGCATTTGTATACAATTAAATTATTTCATCAACATCCATAAAAATGTCGTTTGAAGTGCTTTTAAATTAAGTGTGCATGTACTGAGATGTACATAAAATACAGACCATAAATTGGCTGCAAATACCCAAATGCATATTTCAGCACATATATAAGTAAGTCTGCCACAAAGAAGTTAATCAGAAGTTGAGACATGACATGTAGTATACCCACAAGGAATTTATCACTTCATGTAAAACACCTACAGAATCTAGAGTCCATATTCTCCAACATACCTATATTCAGCACACAGAATTTCACCAGTAGTGAAACATGAAGAATTATGATCAAAATATATCTGATTAAGTATACATTATCCATTTTCTTTGCAACATGTTACTAGATCTTATTAATTACATATAGCATACAAAAGTAATACTTCTTAACAGTTTTAAGTCTTATCTTGAATATGTTTAAACAAAATAAAATTTTCTTTCATGCACTGTTAAGAAGTTAAATCTCACAATTCACACATCTGTTGTACAACAAGGTTACAATACAATAACAGTTAACATTCATCTTTTAAATGTGCCATCACGTTGGCAGTTATTTAACAGCCTGTCATTGTGGAGGACTGTGTTGTACTAACTAGGGTGGAGTGTTATATACTTGTCTAACACAACTGTGTTGGATCCTAAGCCAGTCCAAGTGGCATTTATGGTAGACAAAATGGCTCTGGGAGAGGCTTTTGTCAGGGTACTTCTATTTTCCCCTGTCACTGTCATGCTACCAATGCTCTGTACATATATCCAATTCACCTACCAATGTAAATTATAAACTGACAGCCTTGTTAATTAAAACAGTTCTGAACACCTTCTATTTCAATAACATCACTTTTTTTCATTAATCCTCTTGCTATAAATGAAGTTTTGGTTGCAGTGACATGACAGGATGACCACTCCATCTTGTGTATGGGACATGTCAGTGCAAAAGTTGAGTTTGTACCTCACAGAAAACACACACTATGATTGTGATAAAGACCAAACAATTAATGAGGTACAGGGAGATAGTTGATGTTCATTCATTCATTTATTTAGTATTCCAGAGATCGATCAGAGTAGATATAGAACTTGTCATTAGATAACAACAGGCATATTACAAAATGAGTCTCGACAGTAAGATACATATGATAGTGATTTGTGATTATGATACATAAGTGACAAATCAAGTTTATACAAGGAAATGTGATCAGTTCAGAATACACAATCATTGAAATACTTACATAACGTAACTAGACAGAACTTAAAAACAATTCAAGAGTACTTACATAATGCACATATACAGAATCTTAAATCAACATACCACTATAACAAAATCTTGTGATACAGTTCTTAATTCACGACTGACTAAGGTACTCTTCAATTGTGTAAAATGAGTGTGTAAAAATTTTTTCAGAGCAATTTAAATTTTTTTTTTTTGTTACCAGCAACATTCTTAATCCATAAGGGTAAATTATTAAAAACTTTTATCTCCTTTTTGATAAATGGTTAAGTTTGCTTGAGGAAGGTATAAATTCTTTGTCTAGAGTCTAAATTGTGATTTTCATTGTTTGTCAGGAAAAGATTTTTGTTTTGAACCACAAACATTAATAAATATAAAATATATTGTGATGTCAAAGGCAAAATTTGTAATTTCTTAAATAAGTTCTACACGAAACTCTGTTCCCATATCCTTCCATAATTCTAATTGCCTTTTTTTATATTCTAAAAATTATGGAGCTATGCAATGAGTTTCCCCAAAATATAATTCCATAGCGCATAACTGAGTTGTTTGTTCTGAAAATGATATGAAATGCATAAATACATCCCATGGGCAAAACACAGAGCGGCTTAGTATTACAGTGGGTACGTTTTAAAACTGAGCTTGAAATGGGTTAAGTACAGTTTAAATATATTCCTTAATTGACAGTTTGATGTATCAGCTGTTATATATAATCAACTAAAACATCCAATTATCAACTAATATAGAAACAGGTATAGAGCTGTTGGTTTTGGAAGACAAGTATTTATACATTATTCAGCTAAGTACTTGCTCAAATTTTCCCACTATCATGTCACTACTATCATTGTGTTAATGAAGAAGTAGTTTTTACACATTAGTAACCCTGGACCGGAAAGCATACAAGGGTGCTGCTACACAACATTGTCCCTCTGTGCAGTAGGTATTAAACCCCAACAATACCCTTTCCCTGTGCTTCCTTGTAATCTCACAGTAGTGCAAGACTTTGATGTGGGAAGACACATAAATTTGTAAGATATTATTGGACTACCTGACCCTGAAGTTAAACACTACAATCCTCTAAAATGTTGGTAATTATCAGTCAACATGGCTTAACATTCCAGAAGACTATTAGCCATCTCTTGTAACTATATTGGCCTTACTGTTTCCAAAATAATTATTTGGGGTTCTATAGCACCTTACATATGCAGTACTGTTGATTGTATTTTCCTATAAGTAATAGAAGACTATGTGAAAAGGCCCACAAATATGACATTCTTATATTATTAGTGGATTTTAATGCAAAAATTGGCAGGGAAAAGTTCATAGCAACAGCAGCAGTAAAATACACTGTACATGAAGTGACAAGTGAAAATGGGAAATGACTGGGACAGCCTGCAGCCAGACATAATATGATTATTAAAAGTACCTGCTTCGAACATAAACGGATACATAAAGGAACATGGATGTGCCCTGGAATCAACGTGGTCAACCGAATTGACCACGTAGTTATAAATAAGAGACATGCATCAAGTATAACAGACATTAAGTCATGTCGCGAGCAAAGTTGTGATTCTGACCATTTTTTGGTTAAAGTGACGTTAAGGGAAAGACTATCTAATGCACTTAAAAGCCAAGGGAAAAAGAGATGAACATAGATAAACTAAAAAATGAAGAACATTTTAATTTGTACCAGCAAAAAATAAACGAAAAATTGGAGGACACAGATGAAATACACGATATGCAGATAGAATGGAATAAAATTAGAAATGTAATAGTAGAGGCGGTGAAAGAATCACTTGGTGAGACGAAGGGAGAAAGAAATGAGAATGGTTTGACGAAGAATGTAGAGTGGCCATACAAGAAAAGAATAACATGAGGGAAATCATGTTACAGAGGATGACAAGAAGTAGTAAGGAACTTATCGAGAACATAGAAGGAGAGCAAATAAAATATGTCGAGAAAGGAAAAGCGAGATGTTAAAGAGACAAATAGAAAGTATAGAAGTGGATCGGGAAAGAGCTGACACAAGGAAATACTATCAAACTGTGAAATGGTTTAGGAAAGGATTTCAACCCCGCTTGAAAGCCTGTAAAGACAATAGTGGAAAACTAATAGAGGGGGATGACAAAATGTTAGAGCATTGGGCGGCCAGATATTTCAAAACTCAATTTGAAAAAGAATCTAATGAAGAATAGGAGAGTGATGAAGAAGTGTATCTGACAGCTGAACCACTTGTAAAGGAACCGCCCCAGGAAGAGATGGAAAAAGCTATTTGTAACCTTAAAATAAACAAGGCACCAGGAGAGGATGACATTATAGCGGAGCTTATTAAAAAAGCAAGCCAAGAATAAAAACGAAGCTTTATGCATTGATATGTAAAATATGGAGAAATGAAAAGATGTCACACGACTGGAAAATGGGATTGTTCGTCCCCTTATTCAAGAAAGGCGACAAGATGAAGTGTGAAAATTATTGAGGAATAATGCTACTAAATATCACATATAAAATACTATCAAGTGTCATACTGGAACAGTTGAAAGATACTCAGAAGAGATTTCTGGAGAGTACCAATGCAGTTTCAGACCACAAAGAAGAACAATGGATCAATTATTTGTAGTAAGGCAAATACTTGAAAAATTTTATGCACATGATATTGACCTCCACCTCCTTTTCATTGATTTAAAAAAAGTTTTTGGCAGCATAAACCAAAAAAAGCTGCTAGAATTACTAGCAAGTTTTGGGATACCCAAAAAGATAGAATGGCTCGTGAAAATGACACTTGAAGGAGCCCAAGGCAAAGTAATAGTGGATGGGAAAGTAAGTAACCCTTTTGTCATAAGTAGAGGGGTTAGGCAGGGAGATGGTTTGTCTGCAACACTGTTCAACCTCATTCTCCACAAAGCACTGAAAAACCTGGAACAAAGCAATACAATTTTGAACAGACTGACACAAATCCATGGATATGCCAATGATATTTTGGTAATTGCAAGGTGCCTTCCAGCTCTTGAAGCAGTGTGTGCCGAGATAAACAGAGAAGCAGGTAGAGTGGGCCTGGTAATAAACCCCGACAAGACCAAATATGTGAGATTTTCAGCATCCACATCCTGAAGATCAGTGAAAGAGGCAACCATAAATGGTGCAACTTGTGAAGGAGTAGCAGAGTTCATATACTTGGGTATGCTAACCAGTAATGATATTAACGTGGAAAAAGAAATAAAAAGACTTATTTTGGGTGGCAATAGAACTTATTTTGCCACTATAAGTCTCTTTGGGAGTCGACTTTTATCCAGAGCTACCAAAATTATATAAGACGCTAATAAGACTGGTAGTGTCATATGGAGCAGAAGCACGGACGTTGACAAAGAAAGAAGAACGAAGAACAAGCTCTGCTAATTTTTGAAAGGAAAATATTTAGAAAAATATATGGTCTTAAGTATGAAAATGGGTAACGGAAAAGTCGGACGAATCGACAACTAGAAGAGATGAGCAAAGGAGAAAATATAGTAAAATGGATAAAAGGGCAAAGGATAAGCTGGTTAGGTCACCTAGAGAGAATGGAGGAGGATAGGATGCCCAAGAAGATCTTCACTCAAGAACTGGAAGGGATGAGAAGAAGAGGGGACCCTGGAAAAGATGGAAAGAGGAAGCAGAAAGAGATCTTCAAGTGCTGGGAGTGAGAAGATGGAGAGAATTGGTGGCAGATAGGAAAAAATGGAAGGACATTTTTCAACAGGCCAAAGCCCAAAGTGAGCTGTAGTGCCAATGGAAGAAGAAGAAAAGAGACCTAAATGTTTTATTCTTTCTTTCTTTCCTGCTTTCTTTGTGGATAGGCATGTTGTCTCAACCATAATGACATAGTTTTGGAGAAGCTGGTACATTTTCTCAAGCTGTGAAAAATGGCAGATGTTTTTTATATGCCAATCACACACTTGATGTCTGGATAAAATGCACATGAAATTTGATATGTAATAATAGTTTTTATTGTTTTGAAAAAATAAAAAAAAGTAAACCTGCCCCTGTTCATGCCATGAAGGCATATGGGGGAGGAGATGTATAGCTCCACTCCTTCTTAGCCTCAGCACTAGATGGAGGCAAGTGGTCAACATCACACCCAGCTGCTTTACTCCTGGGAAAGAACTGACTAAGAAGCTGTGTGGGTCCCAGAATAAATCTGGATGATTTGGCATGGAAAAATCACACCCCCATGACAGGATGTGAACTCCAGATTATCCAGCCCATATCCTGGCTGCTATATGAACTCTGCTATCCCACCTCTGGTAGGACAGAAATATTAAGAGAATAACACACAAAAAGGTTTACCCACCAAAAATAGAAGAATGCATGGGATTTTGTACTGCCCCCTCCCACCCCCATACGCAATACTGTAGGTAAAATACAGTACATGTATGTAGCATCCCAGATTTAATGCTCATATTTATGAACATATATTGAAGCTTTAATGTACCACATTTCACAATGCTAGGTTTTTACCTTGATTTCTGTTGTGCAGTTAATTATTCCATACATGTTGTACACTATTGTAATGCTACAGCTGGATTGTATTATCAACTCTAAACTATAACCAATTTTGTATTTCCCAAAACTGAGACAATATGTGTGTAACAAAGGACATTACAGCTACTAAAACTAAAGTGAATGTAACATTCAAGTGAGTAGCATTTGTCATATTATGTCCTATGTCACATTTTCAACAACACCTGTATCATACTGGTTTGTTTCAAGAATGAATTTACACCAACCCACAGGCACACCAATCTGTGGATTGTACAGTACAAGCACTCGATTTCTTAAATTTTACCTTTTCATATTACTGTAATGGGCAACAATTTAGTTGTTTTACAAACCACATTTGGTTCCTTCCGAAGGAGCGAACAGATATATTCCATTAAACCTGAATGTGAAATTATTTAAGTAGAAGTTTTATGGATTTCGTAGCTTTACAGTGAAATAATGGATGGTAACCCTCCTGAAATAAAGACCCTGGAAATCCAATACAAGGAGCTTAACTAATACAATTATCCAAGGGATAAGAATGTAAAGTGACTTTAGCTGGCTCAGAATAGGCTCAAATTGGGCTTTTGTGGATTTCTAAAACAACTGAGAATTAATATAAGAGCTGCTGGTCAGAGCTGTACTAATGTTTGGTTTGGCTGGCTGATTGATGGGTTTGTGGGTTGGCTGGTTGGTTGGTTAATTGGTTGAGTTGGTCAGGTGTTGGCTGCTTGATCAGTACAGCAGTCTGTCCAGTGTATACAGACAATAACTGTGTAGGGTTACTGAACTTTTCTTCTAGTACTGATCTGTCAAGATGTGTAGAAGCATGTCTTATTAGCTCACATTTATGCACAACATTGAATTGTTTTGTATTTTAATTTGTATATCTTCCATCAAGGAAAATTAAGTAAATAGTGTAAAAAATTTAGGCACACTGCCTGAAACAGATATATACAAAATTGTATATTATTATTAATCTTAATAACACAATAAACTGTTCTCCAAAACACACCGCCATAACAGGTGCATTAATATCAAAACTGCCATAATTAAAACATAAGACCTGGTTTTTAATATGTCACTAACATATACAAGTATTATAAAAACTTCGGTGGTTTGTGGTAATATAATACTATATATTACACACACAATGTGTATTATACTTTGTTCTTGGTTGATCAGTTTTGTTGAAAATTGTTGCTTGAGTTTGAGTTTTTGATCACTTCAGCCATGGTTCCATCAAATGATTCAGCTTCTTTTGGAGCCCTGAAAATGAATAACAAAATTATAGCATGTAAATTTATAAAATAACTTTGTAACAATGTGGGGTAGATGAAACTGACATGAAGCTTACAAAACTTATGGGAGTCAAGGTTCAGGAGCTTAAGAGATTCATAGTAGAAATAAGGAAGTTATTATGATGAAGGTGGATGCAGTGCACAATTCTTGGGTTTTTAAGTAACACTTCTTCCAATTGCACAGGTTCTCATATAGTACTGAAAGAAAGGATGAATGTGAATAAACAACTGAAAAGTATATGAAAGGAACATGCATAACCAATTTTAAGGTGATATTCCAATATTTAAATTGCCATTCTGAAGAAAATCAAGAGAAACTCAGAGATAATAGCTAATATATAGGCCAAGATTCTAACTCATGACTTCCTGCTTATGAAGGGCAAGTGCTAGCCAAACTATTCCACAGCACCTGCATAAGGATGGCTGGGAAATAACACACAAGGTTGTTAATCTTATTGGGCTGTTGATACAGTGCTCCTAACTGACTGATGTTTGTTTGTTATTCAGAGCTCTAGCAGCCAGGAAAGAAATACTTTTGGTAATGTTTAACATGTAAACATCTCAAGTGAGCTTCTGTACTTACTTTAATCCAAACAATTCTCCATCTTCAATTGTATCCGGTAATTTTTTGTTCAGTGTTTCTGGCAGTAACAGAGACAGCAGACCTCCACAAAGGGCCAGTGCACCATATATCAAGAGTGGTAAAGGTCTCCAGTGGTCACCCTGAAAAAAATTTATTGCACTGTCCATCAGTAAATAGCATAGTAGAAGTGCATAAACAGAAATTAAACATGCAATACACAGTGGAATACCACTTGGTCATTCTCTCACATATTTATAAACATTAAAACTACTTAAGTTGACTTGCCAGAAGGAGGAAATAAGGTGCAAGTATTCCTCCAATTCGGGCTGAGGTGGAAGCAGCACCAATTCCTATGTTTCGGACAACTGTTGGAAACTGTTCGGCTGAGAAAATATAGACTGTGCCATATGAAGCTGTGATAGCCATCTTTCCAATCATTGCAAGTGTAACAATCAACCAGTTCGTATCTGGAAAGTAATTATATAAGGATCAAATTCATTATTTACTCACTGATGTACATGTGTGCTTTATCATGTCCAGTTAAAATCATTCCTAGTTTCCATATGTTGCCCAAGTTTACAAATGTATCTGTAGACATGGGGTATGTGGTACATATTTTAGAACCACTGCCTTGTACAGTTTATACTGTATATACCAATGCCTTACATTTATTATCTACTGAATAACTTTCGGTCTCAGGTCTTCCTAATTTCTAAAGTCCTCTTCTTCGAATTTTTTGACTGAAATTTTACATACATATCTCATCTTCCTCCACACGTGTGGCACATCCTGCCATCTCATTTCCTTGAGTTCATCACCCTAACAATATTAGGTGAAGACTTTAAACTATGAAATGTCATCATGTTATGTACTGCATGTTTCTGCTACTGTCATTTTTGAGACCCAATATTTTCCTTAGCCCTTTATTCTTGAGCACCCCAGTTTATGTTCTTTAATTAGGATTACAGATTAAATTTTACAAGTACACAAGACAGGCAGTGTATATAAAACAGAACATTAAGGTGCATTCATGCAACCATCGTTGCAGTGGAAGAGCAATAAGCATTACATATTCAAAGTGTATATATGTAGCTTTAGTTATTTTGATTTTCTCTACAACTTTTGTCTGAAACATTTCTCATTCTAAGATGATTTGAGTGAGATATTAGCACAAATGTATACTGGTCTTCATGTAAAGTACCCATTATTCTTGTAAGATTTCAAGGAAACTTGAATTTTCTTGACAGATTTAAAAAAAAAAAATATTCAAAAATAAAATTTTATGAAAATCTGTTCAGTTGGAGGTGAGCTCTTCGATACAGACAGACAGACAGACGTGATCAAGCTAATAATCACTTTTGCAATTTTGTAAACATGCCTAAAAATCAGGATATCATGCAGAAGAGCTCCACAAGTTTAGTGTAACAGAAACATAACATGAACATGGTGAAGTTATTCTTTCCATCTGATGTTACCTGTAGGTACGACACTTGTCAGAAGCAGTGCAACACCTCCCACAATCATACAGCCACAGAGTACAGCTCTACGGCCCCATCTGTTGAGTGCAAGCAGCAGGAATGCATAGCCTGGATACTCTACTGCACCTGATACTAAGAAATTGATGTAATCATTACCACCTAGGTTTGATGTGTTCCATGACAACCCATAGTAAGTCCCACTGTTGACAAACCTGCAAAGAGCAATAACAAAAATGTAGATAAGTCATCCTTATGTAAAGAGAATTTCACTAACTTACAGACAAGGTCAAGATATTCCCCATTAGGCAACCAACAGGCTCAGCTCATCGCCACATTCACAAAACCTCACCAAAGAGTTAGTCCAGTCAAGTTAACATATTTACAACATTTCTCTAAGAACCATTTTCATATTATCTTGTCATGGGTTCCTTTGTTTCTTTCCTTGAAGTTTATCAACCACAATGGTGTGTGGATTTTTTTGCCCATTTCTCTTCCCCAGAAGACCAGGATGGCTCTGGGGCCTACACAGCCTCTTATTCAGAAGTTACCAGGGTTCTTTCCAGGGCAAAAACCAGTCAGGGCATGAAGTTAAACACTCACCTCCATCCAGTGCTGAGGTTAAGAATGAGTGGAGCTATACCTTTACTCTGCCTGTATGCTGTTATGGCATGGACAGGGAAAACTCTACCTTTTACCATAGGTAATCCAACTTGAATGTAATCACCCCAATATGAGTAAACAGTACAAATTCTGAAGCTTCTCTTGTGTCATTTCTAGATTCTGCTTTTTCCTTCATCTCTGCTAGAGCCACATATTTACGAAAATGCAGCAGCATATTTCATAAAATACATCCTACATTAAACTGCATATAGGACTTCACATAGTGTTACAAACGTGGAAATCTGTTGTTTATGAATTACAATAAAATTCTTGGACGTTGTGGGTACATATGTTACAGGGGATTAGAAGTCAAATTCTGATCATCTGCGTGTTAAAATGCCATATCAATATCTCAGTTCTTCTAAAAGTTTTATATGTTTAAGATATGTAGTGTAATACAAAATGCAGTATCAGGCATTCAGTGTGTCAATACCGCTGCATAACTGCTATGTTAAAAATTTTAAGGCATGGTTTGAAAAAATATGGCACCAGCAAGAACTCCCCATGATGTATAAAAATTCAGCCACTTCACACAACCCCCCCCCCCAATGTGGAAAAAATTTACAGAAGCTTGTAAGTTCTGTTCATGTTCTAAGTCAAAATTAATTGTTTACTTCTCGGTTTCCAAATCATATTGATCCACTACAGGGCCAGCTATGATCACTCACAGCAATGAAATTAAAAGAGCAACATGAAAGAATGATTGTAGAATAAATTGCATATTATATTAAGTAACAGAAATGGCATGTGGAATATGTTGGAAATGAACATGCAAGAGAAAGTCTTAAGCACACTTAATTGTAAATGTGACACAGAAAAGGTTCAAAATTATTATACAGGCACACAGAGACAGGATACATCGTTATGTAAGACTGTTCAGCCTGTTAGAAATCCAGCAGCAAACCATGAGTTTCACAGCTGAGCAATACATTATTCAGTCTCAGATTAGAACCCACTGATTAATTTTTTGTTCAAAGAAGAGACATGTCTGTGTACCTTATCCTCTATCATGCTGTAAAAGGACATGTAGATAGTATAAAGAATTCCTTTTCCTTTGCATTATATTACAGCTTTATATATAAACGATCACATTCATGTGCAATGTCATGAGGCAAATATCAATAAACAATAAACCTTTACAAAAGCATGCCGATGTAATTACCAGCTGAATAGGATGACCAGTGTTTTCTTGCGAAGATTTCGATAACAAAAGAGATCAAGAAGCGTGGCCTGCTTCCCTGTTGTGTTATGTTTTCCTGATTCTTGTTGACTTGGGTGGTCACTCTTGGCCATCTCTGGTTGGGGCAGGAGGTTATCCAAAACATCTTCAGGGATGGTTACCTTATTTTCCTTAGCAGCCTTGAGAAGCAGTTCCTTTGCTTCGGCTCCACGGCTTTTTGTTATTAACCAGCGTACGGATTCCGGGACAAACCTGAAATGTTATCAGTACATACATATATGCTGATAGTAGGCATGGTGAGACCTGTTATGGATGTTACAAAACAGAGATCTTCCATAATTTCAGATGTCTTTTCAAATGCCTGTTTATTTCTGGTTTATATTTTCAGGCTTCTTTTCTTTTCTCTCTCTCTCTTTTTTTTTTAAGAAACTTCTCATGTTCTTTTCAGTTTTTCTGTATTCTATTATTATTACTTGTGATTGCTTTATTTAATGACATCAGTAGCTGACAGTGTCCAGTTTTTGGATAATTACTGAAAATTAATTGGAAAGCATGTGGATATGGAAGACAATGCTCATGGCCAAATTTTAAGCCCCCTTCTGGCACTCAGCTGGAGAACTTAGGATATTAATGCAGGGTCTGAGTCAGTATAAATAATCTGCTGGCCCACTATTTTAACCTGTGACCTCCTAAATACAAAGGAGTGCTATCAACCCTGCTGTGATGTTTTGTATCAAATTATGTATCATGGAAAAGACCCATATGCTTAACATAATTTTGGTCAACTTCATACCACAAGTAACAGGCCCTCAAGACTGACTTAACAGAAGGTAAGGCAGGTACCACACTGGTCTTTTCTTTGTGACAAGAGAAAAATCTTGCCCTTATACAAACTGAACGAAATGTTCAAAGATTAAAACATTTGTCATGAAATATTACATGAATGTTAAACTTTGGGTATAGCTGACAGCACCTGTTAAAATCACTGTATCTCCCTTAAGTGATGGATTGGCTTGCGCACATGTTCTGGACTTGAAATATTAGACATGCATGAAAAAGGATGTTTCAAATTCTGTGAAACATGTTGAAATAACCACAGAAACATATAAAATGTTGGCAGCCACATTCAAGAATGAAGTTCTCAGATGTCTAAGTGGCTTAGGAAGATAGCCAGACTTTTTTATAATAAAAAAAAATGAGAGAGAGAGAGCTTCAGCCATCCATAAATCTTACTCATGTTGATTAAAAATTAATGGTGTTGGATCAGCTATGTTGTGTTTTAGGGTACTGTTTTTCAGAGGCTAAATCTAAGCATTCTCTTAGTTCTGTCAAAAGAAGAATCTAAACAGAAAGTTGAAACTCATGTTGTGCATTATTTGCACAGAGCTAGTGTGCTAAAATTCCATGATCTTCCGTGAGTAGCTGAAAATTACTCAGCTGCTCAGCAGCTACCTTGGATTTACAGAACCCAAAGGTTCACTACCATGTTCACATAAGCCCTCAAATGCACTCTGTCCTGAGTGAGGCTAATCAAGTTAACAACTTCACCTACTATTTCTTTTAAGATCCACTCTAATATGGTCCATCCATTTATGCCTAGATCTCATAAATGGTCTCTCCATTTGAGGTTCTCAAACAAAATTTGTTTGCTGTTCTCATTTTTTTCATATCCTGCTACTTTCGTCCACTTTTTTTTTGAATCAACAATAGGTATTTCATGGCTCCTCAACCTTTAATCCCTATTTATTTACAGTTTATTTAATTGAAATTTCTGTGGCTCAAATTGTGTGACAAGTGGCTGGATGATTTTAAAAGGACATAAAAGAATGCAATCTTATAATCTGAGGACTATCCCATCATTTTGCTGGAGTGGCTGAGGAACATAATCAAAACCTTCCATCAAGATAGCTGATCCCTGGGCTGCGACTTGAGTCTGGGCATAAAAAATATGATGCCAACCAGTGTCTAATGCATACATGTGCATGTGTGTGTGTGTGTGTGTGTGTGTGCATGTGCATACCACCAGTAACAGAGAAAGAGAATGCCTGGAGCAGATAAAGCAGCTTGCAGAATCCTCCAGTCTTTGATAAAGTAAGCAAAGCCTGCAGTTAAGATGTAGCCAGTACTGAAGAAAAACTGACAAATCACTCCAGCATAGAGCCGCTTACTAGGGCCAACCATCTCCATGGCTGCAATACAAAATGAATAGTATAAACACAGGCACTTCTTTCTACTAATATTATATGAAGAATGTACTATTTTCAGGTACAGAAAGCATTTTGAAGTAAAGTTCAATATAGCTCTGTGTGATGCTTGATATTTCTTGAGCAGTTCATAGGTACCTGCACAATTCAGGGAAGTATCTTTCATTATGGAACACAAAATGACATCACTTTTCTGCAGTGCAGTTTAATGCTATTGTGCAGTCTACATCTCACAAGTAGTTTCCTTATACAACAGTTTTGCATGTCTGTATCTCATCAAGAGAGTCCTTGAGAAGCTGAAGGATCCTGAGCTTGTAGCAAAATTCTCAGCATGTTGTAGAACCCAAATGTAAATTACCATGTTCACAAGAGCTTGCCACTTATCCCTGTTCTGGCCAGATGACTCCATCCAGTGTACAATTTCCAAACCTATGTAATTAAGATCCACTGCAATATTATTGTCCCAGCTATTCCTAGTTGTTCCAAGTGGTCCATATCACAACTAAAAATTTTGTATATTTTTAACTTGCTCTAGTATCCATGATCTGTGCCTCATCACATTCTCCTTGATTTAAGCATATCAAACTAGATGATGAAGAGTGAAATTATGAGTCCTGTTAATGCAGACTTCCCCCATTTGTGTTTCTTCATTTCTCTTAACCTTTTGGCACTGGACATGACAGACTGGTAACATGCAGTATGGTGCACCAAACTCTGAACATCACCTGTTGGTGATGGCCAATTATAGTTACTCGTTTACAGCTCTCACTTAAATTCTGGTCTGCTGCAAATCAGAGCAGATATTTAATTCCAGCTCCAAAGGGTTAGTAGTTTGTTTGCAAATAATTTTTGTATAATAATAAGTGTAGTGGCCTTAGCGGGTCTGGAATAAGCTCTCGATACAACATACATTCTGTTTACTAATCAAAGATAAAACCTTCTCTGGCAATCAGCTGCAGCATTGTGAAGCCAAACTCTCCCAGTGTCTCACATACTGACTCTCTCTCCATTACCACTGAAATGAGATTTACTCCATACTGAAACACGTGATTACCCCAGAAGATATAACTTTATATCTTGTAAGTTTACTAACCAATTACATAAGCTACCAAGAACACTCCTGATGTTGTAGAACCGATTATAAGGCGACACACCATAAAACTGTAATACTCTGGTGCTACTGCTGCTGCTAAACCAAAGACAACTTGCAACACCAGGGACAGGAAGAAGATAGGTCTGCGACCAAATCTGAAAAATCAGAAGTTCACTTGTTGAACACTGCATTTATACGCAACTGTAACATTTAGCATGTAAATGACGTTCTGTTTCCTACCTGTCTGACAGACCTCCAAATATAATTGAACCAAGTAGGGCCCCAACCATGAATAAAGAATCAGCCATGACACGGAAGTGGGCATCATCACAAACCAAATTATACTGCAAGGAAAACACATTTTGGAATTCATACAACAACAAATCAGAGTTTCTAGAAAATGTGAGGGGTTTTTGAATCACAATTAATTTTAGAAATTCTGTGAAAATGACTGTTTTAAACTGAGAATTTAACCATTGTGTATCTCTGATACATGAAAATAAACGTATCCTGTATCTTGACACTTAAACTATGAACTTTCAGCAGTCTACAAAGTGAATTAATAATATAAAGATGAAACAAACTACGTTCTTGTGCTACAAATATCAGCATAAAAAATGATCACCTATGTTACTATTAAAAACTAATATTAGACAAACACAAAGAAAACATGGTAATAAACAGTGGAACATTCTACAAAAAACAGAAAATTAATCCCTGACCTTCCCAAGAACATAAAACTAACATGAAAGTTGAACTAGTGGCACTTCTGCCTAAGAAGTTCACACATCCATCACTATATTGCTGATTTTTGTAAATTAAAATGTGTGGGTGTTGGGTGTCCTTCATTGGCATAATATTGTACCCACTTTCATAAAAAATAGTTAATTAGTTCCAAGACTGGATAGAAGCACGTATACACAGAGAGAACAGTGATTTCAAAAGCCCACTTTATTGCATTTTAGACAGGCAAGTGGGCTAAAAGAGAGAGGACATATAAAGCTAACAGAAAGGAGGGAATAAGAGAAACTATAAAGATGATGGTATGTAGAGGCAATCAAAGAATAAAATAAACTGCCTCTCACCAATTTCATTTTTGATGTGCATGGAATGAATGAGTCATTACTTTACTGCACTGAAATTATACCTGCATGAATTGTAAAACATGTTTGCAATTATGTTATAAATTAAAGACCACATTTAAGTTACTCTCAATGAAATACCTTTTCACCACAGAGGCATGAAAGGTGCAGCACAGCCACATAATAGATGTCTGTTTTTTGAGTACATATGTTAGTGAACAGTTCATATCAGAGACAAAATGAAGTCTAACCACCTAAATGCATGGAAGAATAAACTAATTCTGAGTTTCAGATTTCAAAGTCTCCTATGAATGATGGGAGGATTGCTTCCACGCTGTGTATTCATCAATCAGCTTTATCATATATGTCCCAACATCTATCAAAGTAATTATCAATAAGAACAAAATCTCAGGATGTGAAGATTACTTCAGTTAGTACTCATAGCCTCCTGTCATTTCTGTATTCATATTCATGAGATGTACCGGTATATGTGATGACAATTTTAAAATGCATGTAAAATCTCACAGAAATTCTGAGAGGGAATAATTTGAGAGTCTTAACCTTTTGGTGCCGGAATTATTTTTTTTTAATTTTAGCACACCCTGTATATAAAATGTGAATAATGCAGGAACCAAACATGTTAGAATTATGAAACAAACTGCATTTTGAAGAGAAAAGAACGGAGAGTAAATACCATGTTTAAAATGTTCAGTACCTGTATTTGTTGAATAAATATATAAAATGAAACATTTAGACATTAGCAGTGCTGTTCGACCCCTATAGGGGTCGTTAGGCGTCAACGGTTAATTGCATGTTGCAGAACAATATTAAAATTGGCCCTAAAGAACTAAGGTGTGAAGTGGATTCAATTGGCTCATGCTGGTCTCCTGTGCAGACCACTGTAGGCATGGTGCTGAATATTCAGTTTCCATAAAAGAGGGAAGTTTTTTGACTAGTTGGTGATTGTCACCTTTATTGCCTTCTCAAGAAGAACTCTGCTCTATGCAGTGAACTACCTAGTTACTATTAGAAATTCTGTCTTACTTCAGTAACAGCGCTGCTTTTATATACAGATTTGTCATAGACCCATCTGTCACATTTTACAGACTGGTTTGCAGGAATACCAGCATCGAAATATTCTGAAGTGAAATTTGCATCTAATCTTGCACAACTTGACCAGCTGTTTAAATTTGAGTCCCATGGTATGGTCATGTTCAATTCTGCGATGATGTATGTGGCATTATCAAATTCAAAGGGCAGCTGGCATCTGTAAAGATAAAGTGTTAAGATGAGTGAATGTCCTTCTAATCTTATGTGATACAACTATTCTGTAACATGAACAACAGTTCCCCTAATGGGGAAGTACAGAACTTGATTATTCTTTTGGATATTTTATATCATTCTCCCCCCCCCTCCTTCTTTGGAAGGACCTAAACATTATAAAACAACCTGGTTTTGTCTTCAGGTGAAAGAGGTAGAGCAGACCACCAAACGATCCAGTTTTCTGAGGATGAAAACGAATGCCGTTTCTGAAATGCTGTGGTGTTAAGGTAAGATACAGAAAGATATTTCAAACACACTAGTCAAACTTACAGCAAAGTATTATTGCAAAAATTGTGTAAGTTTGAAATGACTAACTTGTTCCTGCACAGCTTTATGATTTGCTAACTTCAGCAGTTAGTTAAGCCTTGCAGAACTGTATACAGGCTCATTCTCCAGAAGATACTGATTTCTGGGATGTGATGCCATTTATCACCAGTCTAACTTTGGTACATTTATTCCAAATTACATATCCCCAAAGAGAGAAACATTCATAGTCTGCACAGTGAGAATCTGAAATCTCAATGGATTCAGCAGAGTTGGCTTTTATCCCTCAGATTTGCAACACCTCAATTGGAAAGAAATGTTTACCTGTGTTTAACATTGGCTTGCAAGAACACTCCAGCCAACTTATGCAAAGCACACAGAATGGCTGGAAGACAGAGCAAAATGTAAATCCTCTTCTGGTAACGTCCAAATTCCCCAAGATATGGCAATATATCATCGTAAGCCATTTCAGCTCTCTTCTGTTCGTCAACTGATACCTAACAACAGAAAATTTGAAGTAACATTAGGCATGTAATCTGTATTTTCATTTCCGTTTTATAAGCTCCTTGCATGGAGTACCATGCACAGTGGCTCAAGCAGTGATACTTCTGACTTTAATTCGTGAGGTGCTCATGTCACCAGTCAACCAGGACACTTACCATTATTTTTATGTTCATACCATGCATATTGAATAATAAATGTATGCACAAATAAGTAGTATAAATTTATATTGAATTATTATGATATTTACCAAGATTTTATCAATAACAAAACACTACTATATTGTATTTTATCATCTTAATAATTCATAACTTCAGCTAACACAACTGTAAACTCCCTGAAGATGGTGTATTAACATCGAAACATGTCAGAATAATTTAATATAAATTTAAAGTACTTATTTTGTGTATATGTTGGTATATAATAAACAGGACACTTACTATTTGGACTGGAATAGGGATATCTCTTAAAGACAAAATGTGCAGCTGTAAACTTAACATAATTGAGGATTTGCAAGAGACAGAACAGTAAGAGGTGTTTTCAGTCTCTGTAGAATCATTGGGAATAAAGGTGAAATGGATCCTGAAGGAGTAGGTTTTGACAGTATGGTCGACTGTAAAATCAGAAAGTCAGTGACATGCATACTGGAAATGGAACACCTAATTTATTCCATTGTAAAAGAAATCAACAAACTAAATAGAGCATATAGCCACAAATTTGAACAAATGGAGCATGATCCTTTTTGGGACGCTATTAGTTGGTGAGACAATCATATTCCGTGTCTATTATTTGACCAGAATGTTCATTACCATATTCACAAAAACCCACCACTGGTCTGTATTCGAACCAATACATAAAAAGTTACACATTTATATAAAGTAAAAAATTTCATACTTATTTTCAAGCAGGCAGTTACCTTATTTTTCAATGGATAGATCAGGGGAATCTAACCATGCATAATCTAAATTTACCCATCTTTGAATACATGACTTTGAAGATTCATAATGGTTTTGCTATTTGATTCTGTGGAGATTCGTGACAGTTCACCGTGCAACGATACAGCAGCCATCAAGCCATATTATGTGGCTACCATATTAATAGATTTAACGTTTAGAGAAAAAAAAAAAAGCAGAAGTGTATTTGAATATTCTCACATTAAAAACGTAATAAGGTATCTACTATTGTAAGATTTATATGATGGAAACTGGAGCGTAAAGTATATAAAGTCGGAAAGTAAATCGCTTCGCCAAACAACATTCAAACGCACAAGTAGGCACAGATCATCTAGTATCATGTACGTATACAGATAAAGTACCACACATTGTTGAACTCGACTTTAGATGGAGGCACAGATCATTTCGGAGTGACTGGGTCCGTTGTAAGGAAAAAGCCAGTCCAAACGGGGTTCATGTATCTTGTTTTCGTTCTTGGTGAGATGTACAGCATACGTTTATAAACCGAAAAGAAGACGTACTTATGACTTACCTACGTTCGCTTAGCTTGAAATCGGTAGTACACGTGTGCGGTAATTTTCACTGTACATCAGTCTTCTTTGGTTTAAAATGCACTGGGTTTCAGTCTGACTAGGCGCGGTCATCGGTCTATTGATCACTCCAACAAGAAGGTTTAGGCGACCGTCATGGAGTTTCCCCCCGTTCTTCAACCTCATCAACCACACAGACACTGGCACCCTCAGATATACAGTGGAACTGAACAGGGAGTCTGTTGGAGAGGGGGTGAAAACCGTTAGTTTTAAAGGACAGGTTTAACTTGGAAAAGCTTCAAATAATGGAGCGTCGCTTTAAATACAATATATAAGATTTTTCGACACTCCTTTCTAATATTTTTCAGGGCACAGAATTATGTGTATAGTTTAACACAAAAGGTACAAGAAGTGTCAGTTTTTCCCTGTCCATTTCACGAAGGCATATACGGACAGTGGCGGTTCAACTCCATTCATTCTTATCCTCGGCACTAGATAGAGATGAGCGCTTAACTTCACGCCTCGGCCGTTTTACCGCAGGGAAAGGACCCCGGTACCCGTTGGATATGAGGCTGGGTGGGTCTCCAGAGTCAGTGTGAACGTTTGGGACAATAGAAAAATCACGTACGCCGCTACGTTTAGCGTTAATTGTTTTATAAGGACTGGGCTTTTTCGATATCAGATGCCGAATTGGACTGGCTGTAGACATTCATTGAGAATTACCTTAGTCTTAACGCTCTTAGAAAAGAAATCCAGATAAATGTTCTTCAAATACTATTCTAAAAAGGACTGTGCCATGGCTTGGACGGTTTTTCGCCATATGATAAAAGCGAAGGCTCGGGTTAAATCCCAGACCAATCCGCATGGAATTTATCGTGGACAGTGAGGCATTGGCGTTCTACCTCGACAGTTTATTTTTTTCCGTGTAAGCATCATTTCACAATTTCTGCATACTCATTCATTCATCCATCACCAACGCTACAGAATATTAGCAGTTGACATCGCAATTAAACAACACATTAAAAGTATATGTTTAGAAGACGATGCACATCCTGTGTTTAGCTTAGGCATCGGAGCCTTGTATTCCGAAACGGAACTTCCCTGGCAGTGCGAAAGACACATATTAATTTAATTTACATTATTGCTATTTAAATGCTGTAAAACTTTTATATTATCGGATGTGAACTATGAAAGAGTTTTTTTTTTATATCAGTATTTAACCAACTTGATGCACAAAATTTTTGTTTTACAATAAGTTTATTTTATGCCTCTACATGTTTCGAGCACATGTGCTCATCATCAGGAGGTCAAAATTGCATTACACAGCTTCTGGTATCATCACACTGAAACAAGTGAGTGGTCTAAAATTATTAAAATACAATTCTATAAATATGAGCATATAGCAGTAAAATTTATATTTGAATTTTTCGGGTGTGATTACTGTGTATTACTTACTGTAAACATGCTATGTCATGTAGAGGTTATGTGTATCAAGTTATTAAACTTATTAGAAACGTACTATGTCTATTGACATTTATGTTTGCTTAGTCTGTCTAGTCATAAAATCGTATAAATTGCTGATTAGTTGTTGTATCTATAAGGTTATGTTTGTCCGGTTGTTAGAATTGTTAAAAATACGATGTCTATTTGCATTACCTATCTAAAAAAGTTGTGTTTATCTAGTTATTAAGATTGTGCGGTGTCTATTTACTTTACATTAATTGTTGAATCTACAGAAAATGCAACTTGACTGTTGTTAAAACGTACTTACTCTATAGGTGGCCGTCTCATGCACAGGTTGAGAGAGGACTGGTTGGAATGCGTGGGATTGTGGGTTACGCGTCAGGTGGGTTATGAGGTGTAGTATTTGAATGAAGGAGGTCAAACATATGATTATGCTCGTTCAGATGTTGTTCGGGGATGAGTTCATTATTATGGTGGAACGACTGGATGTACATTTGTTCATATGGAAGCAAAAGGGTCGGTGTGTTGATCTGCTTGAGAAGAGTCATAG
>Ga0131853_10003106_pt1 | contig 29804 bp, 29 predicted proteins | sample TergutLab28metaG_FD_92764 | JGI IMG/M metagenome (GOLD analysis project Ga0131853, IMG submission 92764) | Labiotermes labralis P1 segment gut microbial communities from Petit-Saut dam, French Guiana - Lab288 P1 (version 2) (version 2) | ecosystem: Host-associated > Arthropoda: Insects >... | reverse complement strand
TCCCAGCACCTCTCTGCGACCTCCTGTACTTTCTTTTTCGTACAGTTTACATCGCTTCTTATTTTTTTAGGTGCTGTACTTTTTCGTTACCATTTACTGTACTTCTATCTTACAAAACACAATAGAAGGTATAGAGTTAGAAATATCCTCTATTGATTTTGATATACAGGGCGGCTTGTCTGTGATATACTGAGTGCAGGTTAAGTGTCGCATAGATGAACGCCCTGTTTATTTTAGAGAGGAGTTTATTTATGGCACATGGTAACAAAGATAAAGTAACGGGATGTATCCAAACCAAGGAAGGTCGCGGTAATTACTACATTGTGTTGAGTGCCTATGACGACAACGGGAAACGTACTCGAAAATGGATTTACACAGACATCCCGGTCAAAGGTGACAATAAGCGGAAGGCCAAAGCTAGGCTACATGATGAGTTGGAGAAGCACAACAATAGTTGTGTTGATATCAGCAAAGACGCTTACTTTACCAGCTATATTACACAATGGCTAGAGGTATTGAAGCATTCCATATCTCCAACAACATACGATGCCTACAAAATGACCCTAAATGCCCACATACTTCCTTACTTTGAAAAGAAGAAACTCAAGGTTGCAGAAGTAACGCCCTCAATTGTACAACAGTATGTTGGCTTCAAACTAAAGAATGGTCTATCTCCCAACACCGTAAGAAAGCATCTGGCGAACATCTCCAAGTGTCTCGATAGTCCTGTAAAACAGAATATCATAGCTCATAATCCTACGAAACGGATTGAGTGGCCAAAGAAAGAACGGTACACAGGAGCTAAGCACTATAATGAGAGGCAGATAGAACAGCTTTTAGAGTGTTCTAAGGGTGATCCGTTGGAGATAGTCTTGTTACTAACACTTTTCTATGGTCTGCGGCGCAGCGAAGTTCTCGGATTAAAATGGGATGCTGTAAACTTTGAGGAAAAGACTATCGCTATCAAACATACGGTTATCAGGGTTGGGAAAATGACCCACAAACAAGACCGTACAAAAAACGATAGCAGTTACACCCAGTTCCCTATTCCAGAAAAAATCCTCATGGAGTTGAAAAAGTTGAGGAAACATCAACTGGAGTTAAAATCTCTACAGCCGAACGACTATCATGATAGTGGGTATATCTGTACGAAGGCAAACGGCGAGTTACTTAGACCAGACTACATAAGCCAACATTTTGCCTTACTGCTCAAAAATAACAATATGCCTCACATCAGATTTCATGACTTGAGACATTCATCAGCCTCTTATCTGAAATTTCTCGGTTTTGATCTGAAAGATATCCAGACTTGGCTACGACACAAGGACATCCAAACAACGATGAACCTGTACACACACCTCGATATGGAATCTAAATCCAATATTGCCAACAATCTTGATGCTAAGTTCCAGCTTCTTGAAGCTAGATAAATTCAAGGTGGATGTGGCGGAATTGGTAGACGTGCAGACTTTGGTAGACGTTCTGGTAGACATGCGAGGTTTTTGACAAAGAGGATGGGCTTCCTAAACAGCTAGGAAGCCCATTAAATCAAGGATGCGGTTGACAGGACTTGAACCTGCACGAACAAAGTTCACAAGATCCTTAGTCTTGCGCGTATGCCAATTCCGCCACAACCGCTGACACGAGAAGTATTATAACGTACAGTGGATTAAATGTCAAGCCCTTACGACTAAGTTCGACTAATTTTTTTCTAGGGCTTACAATGATGTGAGTCAAGAAGCTGAATATAGTTGGTGAAAGGAGCTATTGCAGCTCAAGATGCGTATGGAATTATGATTATTATTCAGCAAAAGCTATATTGAGAGGACTTTATAACAGGCTGATTTTAAGATATCCACTATTTTGTCCGACGTATTCGATGTTTCCGGCAGAAATCTTCCATGCGTTCTCGTTGATAAGGAGAGACTTTCGGATACCGATATTGAGAGCGAAACATATTTCATCGGTAAAAAAGATTAAATCAAGCGGGTCATAAGCAGTCAGCTTACCTTGTGGAAACGCCACTCTTGGAATTTCAAATCAGTTATTTGGATGAATTGTCAGCATACTTTTCCACAATCCAGCAATTAATCATTGAACTATCCGTCAGATTTAAAGGTGAGACAGACATGCATTATACCGTTCCAGGGATGGCCAGAACATCCGCAATCGCCATCATTGCCGAAATCCGACCATACAGAGTGTGGTTGTTTTGCTATCAGCATGTGTGACACATATATTTACAAATTTTACTAAATTCGCGCTAAGTAAATATATACTTGTCTTGTAAGCTAAATCCAGATAAAAAATGGTTGCATTATTAATGTTATCATGTTATAATGCCTATATGCACTGATTTCCAATAAGCATACAACTATAGTAAAGGTGTGGTAATGATAAAAGCTCAAAGGAACACCATGCAGAGATTAATCATTTTGGAGGCTCTAAAAAGATCCAGCAACCACCCAACAGTTGAGGATACATATACGGAGATCAGAAGCATCTATCCAACGATAAGTAAGAATACAGTATATCGGAATCTGCGCCAACTCGCTGAAAATGGAGAAATACGAAAGGTTTCATTGCCAGGCGAGCAGGAAAGATATGACAGGCTCACCGAGCACCATTACCATTTTCAGTGTAAAATCTGTGGTCTTATATCCGATGTAAGGGTTGGGTATCTTGAAGGTATTGACGAAATCGCCGAGCAAGAGTGTGGATTTCAAATTGATGAGCACGATATAGTGTTCGGAGGTATTTGCCCACAATGTAGAGGAATCTGCAAAAAAAATATTAGGGGGTAATAGTATGAGCAACAATTCAAAATGTCCGGTTACTGGAAGCACAAGCAGGCCCGATTTTACAAAAGGCACCACCAATAGGGATTGGTGGCCGGATCAACTGGATTTAAGCGTTTTGCATCAAAATTCTAGCATGAGTAACCCTATGGGTGATGGATTCAATTATGTTGAGGAGTTTAAGACGCTTGACCTTCAAGCGGTAAAGGACGATCTCTTTGCCTTGATGAAAGATTCACAAGAATGGTGGCCGGCAGATTATGGACATTATGGGCCGTTCTTTATCAGGATGGCATGGCATAGCGCGGGTACATATCGTACTATGGACGGCCGCGGCGGCGGAAGGGACGGCACGTTAAGATTTGCTCCGCTGAACAGCTGGCCGGATAATGTCAATTTGGATAAAGCCAGGAGATTATTATGGCCAATCAAGAAAAAATATGGCAGAAAAATATCTTGGGCTGACCTTATGATTTTGACCGGAAACTGTGCCATCGAATCCATGGGCGCTAAGTTAATTGGCTTTGCCGGAGGCCGTCCAGATGTTTGGGAGCCTCAAGAGGACATATATTGGGGTTCGGAAACAGCTTGGCTTGGAGGAGATAAAAGATATTCAGGAACGCGAAATCTAGACAGTCCTTTGGCCGCCGTGCAAATGGGTTTGATTTATGTCAATCCCGAAGGCCCGGACGGGCAGCCAATACCGGCCGAATCGGCAAAAGATGTACGAGAAACATTTGGACGAATGGCCATGAATGATGAGGAAACGGTAGCGCTTATAGCCGGGGGTCATACATTTGGAAAGGCGCATGGTGCAGCGTCGGCTAAACATGTAGGGGCTGACCCGGAAGGCGCCTCCATTGAAGAGCAGGGGCTTGGATGGAGCAGTAGCTTTGGAACTGGCAATGCCGGTGACACCATAAGCAGCGGCATAGAAGGGGCTTGGAAACCCAACCCGACTAAATGGGATATGGGTTATTTAAAAGTGTTGCTGAAATACGAGTGGGAGCTGGTAAAAAGCCCGGCCGGCGCTTACACTTGGCTTGCAAAAGACTGTGAAGAAGAAGATTTGGTTGTAGACGCGCACGACCCGAACAAAAAGCATCGCCCAATGATGACTACGGCCGATTTGTCTCTTAAATTTGATCCTGTATATGAAAAAATCGCTAAAGACTATTTAGCTAACCCAGAAAAATTTGAGGACGCTTTTGCCAAGGCATGGTTTAAGCTAACCCACAGAGATATGGGGCCGATTGCCTTGTATTATGGAAACGACGTTCCAAAGGAAGAATTTTTGTGGCAAGACCCCGTTCCAAGATGTGAGTATGCCTTGAATGATAAAGATGTAGAAGAGCTGAAGGGTAAAATTATGGCCTCCGGCTTGACTGTATCTCAATTGGTCAGTACTGCATGGGCAAGCGCCTCTACTTTTAGGGGTTCGGATTTGCGCGGTGGGGCAAATAGCGCTCGCATTAGGCTTGAGCCGCAGATTTCCTGGGAAGTCAATCAGCCGAAGCAATTGAAAACGGCATTGGACAAATATGAGCAAATTCAGCGCGAGTACAATACAGACGGAAAGTTCGTATCTCTTGCTGACTTAATAGTCTTGGGCGGCGCTGTGGGCGTTGAACTTGCGGCGAAAAATACAGGCGTTCAAATTAATGTTCCGTTTATGCCGGGTAGAATGGATGCTCAACAAGAGCAAACCGATGTAAAGTCATTTGAAGTGCTGGAGCCGATCTATGATGGTTTTAGAAATTATCTAAAGAGAGAATTTCCCACATTGCCGGAAAGACTGCTCGTTGATAAGGCACAACTGCTGACGCTGACCGCGCCGGAAATGACGGTATTACTTGGTGGTCTGAGGGTTTTAGGCAACAATTACGGCAATTCACTGAATGGCGTGTTGACCAAATCTCCAGAAACTCTTACCAATGACTTCTTTGTAAATCTTCTGGATATGTCAACCGAATGGAAGCCCACAGAGGATAAAAATCTGTTTAATGGACTTGACCGTAGAACCGGTGAGCAAAAATGGACCGCAACCAGAGTGGATTTGATATTCGGATCTAATTCACAGCTTCGTGCTATTGCCGAGGTATACGCAAGCGATGACGCAAAGGAAAAATTCTTAAATGATTTTATCGCGGCGTGGAATAAGGTCATGAATGCCGATAGGTTTGACCTTCAAAGATAATCATGATTTTAGGCGAAAATGAGCAAATTAATTAGGAAAAATAAATGCTTGGTTAGTATGGGTATATAGCTCTCGGCATATTATTTTTGGGATTAGGGGCAGCCGGAACGGTTCTGCCCCTTGTTCTTATGACTCCGTTTATCCTTTTGATGTATGCTGATAAAGAGAGTATGTTTCTCTCAATTCGGAGAAGAAGAAACCTTAACAACGGCTACAAGGAAGAACGCGAGGAAATGATTGCGTTGAAAATGGTGAAGAGGAACGCGGATATCATTCTTGGAAAAGCGCCTCGATCACAAAAAATCATGTGCACGAACCTTCTCTATAATCTCAATAGAACCACAAAATTTATGGTGTCCTCAGCCAAAAAAACAGCCGCCGACAGGCGGCTTTGGATAGAGGACGCGACACGTCCTCTATCGGAGTCCTGAGGGCGACAGCCATCAACAAGCTGCGCCAGTATATACCGGCGCATTACTTCTTATACATTCGTTGGCACACTATAAGCCAATCCTATCGGCGCAGCGTTCGGTTCAACAGGTTTGGATGCGTGGTCAGGCTGCGTTCATATCAGTATAGCGAAGCAAGTTGTATCGAATCCCGATATGACGTAGTTATACTACTAGCTTGGTATTGCTGCCAGAGTCAAACATGCCCTTATCGTTATCTTTGTAATAGCTCTCCAGGTCATATGGAGAAAATATACCTCGGTCGGTTACAACGCCGCTTACAAGATGGGGGGGAGTTATATCGAACGAAGGATAGTACCCTTTCACTCCTTCCATAGCTGTGCGGACACCCATGGCCTGCAGACAGAATTCCGGATCACGCTCCTCGATAGTAATTGATTTAACTGTGTCGTGTCCTCTGTCCGGCGCTCCGGTAACAAAGTACGGAACTCCAAAATATTTTGCCACAATCGCAATCTGAAAAGTGCCGATCTTGTTTACAACATGGCCGTCCATGCAGATTGCGTCTGCGGCGGACGTGAAAATATCCACACTTTTGTTCTGTATTGTATATGCGGGCATATTGTCGGTTATAACGGTGACATCGTAGCCCATGTCATGAGCAACGCTTGCGGTGAGTCTCGCGCCTTGGAAGTAGGGTCTTGTCTCGGGGCAGATGATTTTGAGATCACAGCCGCGCGCGCTTGCGATTTTAAGCATTTGTCCGACGATAGTCTCCCCGAAGCATTGCGTCATGACCGTACCTTTTTTGGGGAACGTGTCGACAAGGTACTGAGCTGTCACAGCAATTTTACGGTAACGCATGTCTGTACTCGCAACTGAATGTTCACGTACGGCGATATCAGCGGGCTTACCCTCTTCCCGCGCCTTCAAGGCGGCTTTAAGGCAGCCCGATGTGACAATCTTCATACGTTTTACAGTTGTTGGGCGCGCATGTGAAAGGACATGCGCCGCCGCTTCCATGTATTCCTTAAATCTTGCTTCGCCAAAATCACCGGCTTCATAAGCGGCAAGAGCCATCCCCATTCCGGCGGCGGCGTAAGGCCCGGCGCTCTGAGTAACCATGTCCGCAATTGCCTGAGCAACATCCTCATGTCGCTTACAGATTACAAACTCTACCTTGACAGGGTATATTCTGCGATCTAATATTTTTACCGCGCCGTTGTCATACCACGCGACATTCTCATATTTAAGCATGAAAGCCAGTCCGTTGTCGGCTCTGTCCACGGTTTACTCCTCCTCTGTGTTTATATTTTTGACAATTTCACATATAAGCGCTGCGAAAGATTTTGCCGCCTTTGTAGCGGTCTCACCGACCTCTTCGCTCGTAACCGGCTGATTCAAGACACCTGCCGCCATGTTTGTGATGAGCGAAAACGCAAGAAGCTTCATACCGCAATGCGCCGCCGTCAAAGCCTCGGTGACTGTGGACATGCCGACAGCGTCCGCGCCGAGGATTCTCGACGCCCTGATCTCCGCCGGACTTTCAAACTGTGGACCCGTGAAGAAAAAATAGTTGCCATCCCTTAGATGCTGACCAAGATTAGCGGCGCATGTTTTCGCAAGATCACGCAATGATTTTGTGTACATGTCGCTGATATCGAAAAAACGCTTGCCGAATTCGTCAACGTTAGGCCCCCGCAGAGGGCTTGCGCCCGTAAGCTTAATATGGTCATTTATTATCATGATGTCGCCGGGCCTATAATCGGTGTTTACAGCGCCGGCCGCATTGGTAAGAATTACTGTCTTTACGCCCAGCAGCTTGAATACTCGTATGGGAATAACCAGCTGCTCGTAGTCATATCCCTCATAATGATGGAAGCGCCCAGACATACACACAACGTTCTTTCCCTGTATTTGCCCGAGGATAAGCTTTCCCGCGTGCGATTTAACCGTAGTCCGCAAGAAATTTGGAATATCTTCGTAATTGACTACGACCGGGTTTTCAACTTCGGCGGCAAGCCCGCCCAGCGCCGACCCCAGTACAATTGCGATTTCCGGTTTAAAATCAATCTTCGATAAGATATAGTCCGAACTCTTTTTGAAGTATTCATAGTCAAATGCGTATTTCATAATTATCCTCCTTAAATAAGCAAGTACAGGTTCTAATACCTGTTTAGCATTTTCTGAACCATAGCTTCCGGAATGATTGTCGGGGTGCCGATAGTCTTTGCCATATGGCAGATTTTTGCCGCGTCCTCCGTGTATTCCGTCCGAATAAACGCTTCATGCAGATCCTTCCCCACGCTGACAGCTCCATGATTTTGCATAAGACACGCGCCTCTGCCTTTAAGCGCTTCAACCACGACGGCACCAACCTGAGTTGTCCCCTGGGCGGCTATAGGAGCAACGCGAACATCTCCCCTCAGAAAAAATACCATTTCGATGAGGATAAGAGGAATTGCCTCGTTGATTACGGCAAAGGAAGTTGCGTAAGGTGAATGTGTATGAACAACGGCGCGCACTTCAGGCATATTTTTATAAATTTCCGCGTGCATAGGCCATTCGGACGAAGGTCGATGCAAACCTTCTATGACAGCGCCGTCAAAGTCGATTACCATTATATCGTCTATCGTCATTTTCAAATAATTATTGCCGCTTGGCGTTATAACAATTTTACCGTCATCCGAAAGTGCGGAGATATTGCCGCTGGTTCCAGCCATTAAACCGTAGGTATAGCCTTTTTGCGCATACTCAAGCACTTGCTTTTTGTAATCAAGAATAACCACTTTTGACACCCCTGTAATATATTTATACTTATGAAGCAACAATCATATTAACCGCAAGGCGGTTAAGAAGAGTTTTCCATTCCTCGCTGAACTCGGAATCCGTTACAATATAATCGAGATGCTCAAGCTCCGCAAGTTTGTATATTGCAACCGAATTAAACTTGGTGTTGTCGGCGATCAGGATGCGCTTTTGCGAGTGCGCGAGCATTGTCGCGCGTATTTTCGCCTCACTTTCCACATTGTCGGTCGCTCCAAAGCTCAAGTGTACTCTTGTGCAGCTTACGAAAGCTTTGTCCGCATAGAACTCTTTGAGATTCGCAAGAGCCATATGACCGCGGAAAGAAGAGGTTTCAGCTTTAAAAGCCCCGCCTAAACATATCACCGACACGAAGTCACAGCCACCGAGAACTTGAACAATATCAAAGGAATTTGTGATTACCACTACGGCTTTTTTGACATCTCTAATCTCCTGAGCAATCACAAGCGCGGTCGTCGAACAATCCAGCATTATTGTATCACGGTCTTCAATCATATTAAGGCAGAGCTTCGCCATACGTTTCTTTTCTTCGACAAAAAAACGCCGCCGCAACTCGACAGGCACGGTTTGCTCGATACCTTTCAGAAGATACGCTCCCCCGTGAACCCTGCGGATTTTCTTGCTATTTTCAAGATTTGCGAGATCTCGTCTTATTGTTTCTTCGGTAACGTTGAATTGAGAACTTAGATCACCTACCATAGCGCTGCCGTTAATTTCTAAAACTTTTACAATCGCACTCCTGCGTTCAATTGCGAGCAAGCTGATCCCTCCGAAGTTATATGGAAAATTTTTACATCAAAATGTTAGAATATTTTTGGTTTTCTTTACTTTTATAGTATATAACTTTATAATAGGTTTGTCAATATTGTTTTGTCTTTATTTGTTACGTATTAGGTTGACATTTTTTTGAGTTTGTTGTATAGTGGTAATATTACATATAGTCGTTAATGCTTCGCTTGTAAAGCGAGGAAATTTAAACAGGGAGAGAATCGTATGAAGAAAATGCTATCTGGATTACTGTGCGCAGCCTTGCTGCTTGCTGCCTGTGCAACCACCGCAGCGCCTCCGGCAGCCCCGGTACCAGCCCCCGCTCCCGCGGATTCGCCGGCAGCGGCCCCGGACGCGCCTGAAACTGAACAGGCGGAAATAAAGCGAGTTGCGGCAATTATGAATGTTGTTGGCGTTAACCCGTTCCTTACGCAGGTTGTAGACACATTTGCCGAAATTTACGCCGAAGGCCGATTCCCGATGGAGTACACCATCATTGAAGCCGGAGATATCGCCGCGTTCGGCGAAAACATACGCGCTGCCGTCGAAGAAGGTCATGACCTGATTATTTCAGTCGGCTTTCAAGGCGCTGACGCCATAGCCGAAATTTCACAAATGTTCCCGGACAGAGCACAATATGTTATTATCGACACCATTGCCGACAGCCCTTACGTCAAGTCCGTTACGTTCAAGCCCTCGCAAGCGGCCTACCTTATCGGCATTGTCGCCGGTATGGTAAGCGCGGACATGGGGCAGCCCATGGGGCCTTTCGGCGCGGTTCACGCAAACCCGGGGCAAGGCAGTTTCGAGTGGCGCTACGGCTTCATGAGAGGCGTAAAACGTGTCAATCCCGACGTCACTACCGCAGAATTTATCTTCAATTACACAAGATCATTCTCAGACGCAGCTCTCGCGAAAGAACTGGCTCTGCAGCAGGCGGCTCAAGGCGCGGTGTTTATAAACGCGGCTTCCGCCGTGGCTGATTTCGGCACATTCGAGGCGGCTCTTGAAGCAGGTTTCTTTACCTCCGGCCAAGACGCCGACAGGACTAACCCGGATAACCCGAACGTACTCACTACGCAGCTTAAATACACCGGAAGGGCGACTGAATTGGTTCTTGAAGAATTCTTCTCTACCGGCATAATCCCCGGCGTTGTCCAGCTCGGCATAGAAGAAGGCGGTGTAGGCGCGGCTCATATTACATCTCCGGGCGCATACCGGAACAATGAAGTCCTTACCGATGAAATCATCGCAGAGGCGCGCAGAGCGGTTGAGGAGATTTTGTCAGGCGAACTTATACTATTCCCCGTTCCGCTTGAGGAAGAATACATGGCCAATAATTAAACAGCTGTTCGCAAATTGCCGTCTAAATCCGGCGTTTGCGGCCGTTACGCCCAAACACCGGATTTAAACGGTATGAAAGGTGGTCATTTACATGGCGGCAGATACTGAAATCATTCTGCGGATGGATAGTATCAAAAAAACCTATGGGAGTCTTTTGGCTAACGACAGCGTAGACCTGACGCTTAACAAGGGGGAAATACTGGCCGTACTCGGTGAAAACGGCGCCGGCAAAACTACACTGATGAAGGTTCTGTACGGCTTGGAACACCCTGACAGCGGCAGAATAACGATTCGTGACAAGGAGGTAAACATTAAGAACCCAGCCCACGCCATAGCGGAAGGCATTGGAATGGTGCAGCAGCATTTTATGCTGTTCGATCCGTTTACTGTTGCCGAGAACGTTGTTTATGGTAATGAACCCAAAAAGGGAGTGTTCTTTGATATAAAAGCGGCCTGTGATACGGTCGAGGAGCTTTCAAAAAAATATGAACTTCCTCTTGACCCAAGAGCCAGGATACAAGACATGCCCGTCGGACTGAGACAGCGCGCAGAGATAATGAAAGTGCTATATCAAAATACTGAGATAATCGTATTTGATGAACCGACGGCAGTCTTGACCCCACAGGAAGTTAACGAGCTTTTGATTACAATGAAGCGGCTCGCGGCCAGTGGCAAGAGCATAATACTTATAACGCACAAATTAAACGAGGTCATGGCCGTAGCCGACCGCGCCGTCGTACTTAGGCTCGGGAAGCTTGTGGGTAATGTCGCTATAAGAGATACCAGCGTCGAGGAGCTTTCATATCTCATGGTAGGCCGCCGACTTGTCGAAAATGAGTTTCCATGCGTGGAAAAGTCGGGAGATGTACTCGTTGTAAAGGATTTGTCCCTTGTAAACGAAGCAGGCGTCAGGGTGCTGAACGATCTTTCGCTTCATGTAGAGGGTGGAGAAATCGTAGGAATTGCCGGAGTTTCCGGAAACGGTCAATCCGAACTGGTGGAATGTATATTCGGTCTGCGAAGATCCGACAGTGGAAGCGTAAAGCTCAAAGACAAGGATATTTTCAACCTTTCAGTGAAGGAAGTTCGTGAAGCCGGATCCGCCTTAATTCCTGAAGACCGTTATATATGGGGCAGCGCGGTAGATGCCACGGTTGCTGAAACGGCAATTATGGCGCACTATATAAAACCCGAGTATTCATGGAAAGGCGTCATGCGTACAAAGGATATTCGCAATTTTGCGCGCGATCTTGTAAAACAGTTTAGCGTAAAGACCGACAGTGTCGACGCAAGAACCGGTTCACTTTCAGGCGGGAACACTCAAAAATTAATCGCGGCGCGTGAAATACTGCAAGAAACCCCTCTTTTAATAGCCAGCGAGCCTACCAGAGGCGTTGACGTAGGCGCGATGGAGTTTATCCACGAAAAATTGATTGAAAAACGGCAGAACGGAGATGCCGTATTGCTTATATCAAGCGAGCTTTCTGAAATCTTAAAGCTGTCGGATAGAATATATGTAATGTATGGAGGCAGAATTAACGGCGAGTTTGTCCGCGGTAATGTAAACGAGGAAGAATTGGGGCTGTTGATGGTTGGGGGGGAAAATACTAATGATGACTAGGGTCAAGCTATTGTTTTTGCCTCTCGCATTTCCGTTATTCGCTATCTTTCTTTCTCTTATCGCCGGGAGCCTTGCGATACTATTGGCAGGAGGGGAACCCCTAGAAGTGTATCGCACCATGTACCACGGAGCATTCGGCACCAATTTTTTCAGGCTTCAAACATTAACCCGCGCAACCCCAATTATTATCACCGGACTTGGCGCGGCAATAGCTTGGAAATCCGGATATATGGGCATTGGCGGCGAGGGGCAGATGATTATGGGCGGCTTTGTCTGCGCCATTGTAGCCCTAAACTTTCCAGGTCCTCCCGTATTTCGGATCATAGCCGCGGTTGCGGCTGCGCTGACTGTCGGAGGTTTATATTCGCTGTTTGCGGCGTGGCTGCTCGATAAATTCAAGGTTACTCTTGCTATATCAACCCTCATGCTTAACTACATAGCTCACTACGTGACCATGCATTACGTCTCGAATGTATTTCAGGACAGAACAGGCGGCGACATAAGAATTATACATACCGAGCAGCTTCCGGCATACATGCGCCTGCCAAGGTTTGACCCTACGCACAGTTTGCATTACGGTTTCCTGATTGCGCTCATTCTTGTTTTTCTGACATGGTTCTTGATGAACCGTACAAACTTTGGCTACGAAGCCCGTATGACCGGGTTCAACCTCAAATTCTGCAACTACGGCGGTGTAAGCAGTAAAAAGATTATGTACGCGATTCTCGCGTTGAGCGGAGCAATTTGCGCGATAGCTGGCATCAGCGAAGTCTTAGGGATTCAATACAGATATGTGCATGACAGCTACGTTTCGGCGTCGTTTGCGTGGCTTGGGCTTAGCGCCGCGCTTATTTCGCGGTTTAATCCGATAGGAGTGCTGATTTCTTCAATTATCCTTGCAGGTATTCAAACCGGCGGTTCCGCCGTAGCGCGTTCAATGGACATGCCCATTGAAATCTCATCAATCGTACAGGGATGCATCATATTGTTTATTTCTGCAAAAATATTAATTGAATGGAAACATTGGAAGAAAATTATATCAACTAAACCAGCCGCTCAAGGAGGTGGAGCTTCATGAACTTGGACGCCAATTACCTCGCGGTTGTGTTTAATTCCTCGATACGAATGATGACCCCGATCCTGTTCGTTGCGCTTGGGTCGGCATACTGCGTCCGTGTGCGCATATTTAACATCGGTCTTGAAGGAATGATGCTTACAGGCGCGTTTGCGGCAATTGTGGCTAACTTTTTCACAGGCTCCGTTGTTTTGTCACTGCTTTTTGCAATGCTTTCCTCGATGTCAGTTGCGCTTGTCGCCGGTATATTTATGGTAAAGTTTAAAGGCGCTATGCTGGTTGTCGGCATAGCCATCAATATCTTGATGGGCGCATTAACAACATTTCTTATGCAGGTTATTTTCAACGTAAGAGGTGCTTTTGTTCACCCCGAACTTGTGAGCCTCCCCAGAGTCGACGTGTCGTTTCTCAGCGGTACGCCGGTGCTGCAAACTATGTTTTCATCCCTAACCTATATTGATTTGTTTGCGTTTATCACTGCCATTGTGCTGTACATATTCCTGTTCAAAACGGTTGCGGGCTTTCATATACGATCGGTTGGAATCAATAAGGAGGCCGCGCAAAGTCTGGGGTTGAAAGCGGATCGCACACAAATTCTTACAGTTGTTTTTTCAGGTATGCTTTCGGGGATTGGCGGATGTCTGCTGGTAATGGGCGGAATTACAATGTTCGCGCAGAACATAACCGCAGGCCGCGGGTTTATTGCTCTGGCGGCGGGAAATATGGGGGCTGCCCATCCTCTTGGCGTCATTGCGTCCAGCGCCTTTTTCGGTTTTGCGCAGTCGTTTGCGAATATGCTGCAAAACACCGACATAAGCAGCGAGCTTACCATGGCTGTGCCGTATTTTGCGACGATTGTAGCGCTTGCATCCTATAATTATGCAAACATGAAACGTGACAAAAAAATCAAGTAGCGCTATGATTGCAGAGGAGCGGCAGCATATGCGTTAGTGTAAGCGCAATCTAATAAAGCTATGAAAGGATTATAAAAATGGATTATAAAAATTCCGGATTTGGAACTAAAGCAATACACGCTGGAAATTTAAGGGATAAACAATATGGCGCATTGACAATGCCAATATATCAGACCTCGACATTCACATACGAAAGTTGTCAACAAGGAGGCAACCGATTTGCCGGCGTTGAAGACGGCTATATTTACACAAGGGTGGGCAATCCAACTACCGCCGTACTGGAAGCCAAGCTGGCCGCTCTGGAAGGCTCCGAAAGCTGTGTGGCGTTTAGTTCCGGCATGGGCGCAATCACAACGGTACTCTGGTCAATATGTAAGCAGGGAGACCACATTGTTGCGGATAAAACCCTATACGGCTGCACATTTTCCTACTTAACCGAAGGCGCGGCGCGTTACGGCGTTGATGTCACCTTTGTTGACATGAGTGAAATAAACAGCCTACAGAGCGCATTGCGCAAAGAAACCGTAGCCGTGTACTTTGAAACCCCCGCAAACCCTAACATGAAGATATTGGATATCAAGGCAATCTCCGACGTATCCCACTCGTTCAACTCGTCTATTCAGGTAGTGTGCGATAACACATTTGCCACGCCAATATTGCAGCAGCCTATCGCGCTTGGCTGCGACGTAGTGGTTCACTCCGCTACAAAATTTCTTAATGGTCATGGTGATGTTATAGCCGGGTGCGCCTGCGGAAAAGCCGACTTAATGAGTCGGGTGAGACTGTTTGGGCTTAGGAATATGACAGGAGCCGTTATCGGACCGTTTGAGTCGTTCTTAATTCTGCGAGGATTAAAGACTTTGGAAATACGTATGGAACGGCACTGCTACAATGCAGTCAAACTTGCGGAATACCTAAAGACAAATCCTAATGTCGAAAAGCTGTATTTTCCCGGTATGGAAGACCATCCCGGACACGATACAGCAAAAAAACAGATGCGCGCATACGGCAGTATGATAGCTTTTGAGGTGAAGGGAGGCAGAAGCTCAGGCGCAAAACTTTTGGATAACTTGCAGATGTGTTCGCTGGCTGTAAGCTTGGGTGATGCTGAAACATTAGTAGAACACCCAGCAACTATGACGCACTATTCATATGACGCCGAGTCCTTGGCGGCGGCCGGTATTTCAGAAGGTCTGGTGCGCGTTTCGGTTGGTCTTGAAAATATTGAAGACATCATCAGTGATTTCGAGCAGAGCTTTGCAATGATATAACAGACCTCTTACGCCATAATTTAATTTTTCTATACCTGCGCCTCTTGTAACCTTTTTGTCAATCCGTCGGATGTCATTACCATGCCGTATTTGTGCGCAGTGTTTTCCTCTACTGCTTTCTGCTGTAATGAGTCCCAAGTGGATGCGCAACCCGAAGCCAATATTGCCTTGAAACCTTCCTCGAAGCCGCCGCGCATCGTGCCATAAACGCAAAGCTGTGTGACAGTACCGGTTACAATTATTGTATCGGCGCCTTCGCTTCGCAGTATGTCGACTAAGTTGGTATTATGAAACGAGGAGTAATGATATTTTTCGATAATATAGTCTTCCGGCATAATCGGTTTTAGCTAGCCGATTATGTCGGAGAGTTGTTCGATTTTGTCAATGTCTATGTAATAACGCTCGTGATTGCGCTCACATGATTGCTGAGCCGGAATTTCCCGGATCCAGTTCTATTTTTGTTGCACGCGTTTCGGGGTTCCCGATTTATCAATGTCATAACACATACGCTTTTACTTTTGGATTAAGTGTGCATGTGATATTGCAATTCTTATACTTGCGCTGTTGTGTCCCTGACCTATTATATCCGCTGTTAGCATGCTTTTCTTCGATTGTGCACTTCATGGCAGCTGCGTCCTTCTATTATCGTCATTATTCTCATATCCGCATTGTATCATAAACTACGTTTTTGTCTACTCCTCTCAACGGGCGGGTACAAACGTCGCTAAATTGCTACAAAATTAAACGGTATGGGTAATCCATACCGTTTCATCAAGCTTTACTCAACTTTAGAACTTATTTTACTCAGCGTCTATTTGAACGCTGTTCAAATTACGACTTAACTGCCTGTACATCATCTCTGCCAGGCCGATACCGCCGGAGTTGGCTGCGGCATTTGCTCTTTCCTCGTCGAGCATTTCCTGAAAAATACGCTCTGCGTTGCTCTGAGGCAGGAAGCTGTGCTCGTTGCCGACGCTGCGCCGCATTTCTCTGAGCATCATGTTCAGGAAGAACGACTCGAACTCGACTGTCGCGCGTTTAAGCTGTGCACTTTCAAGGCTTTCGATATTGTTCTGAGCATTTTGCAACGCCGAATCGAAACTTTGTATTTCCTGGCGCATACGTATGGCTTCAAACTGAGAGTTAATGCCTGTGTTAATATTTGAAATGGGGTTAAGACTCATATTGTTCTATCCCCCTATCTACGCAAGTTAACGGCTTCCTGGAGCATCTGGTCGGATGTTGATATTACGCGCGCGTTCATTTCGTATGCGCGTTGAGTCGTAATCAGGTTGACCATCTCGTTTGCGACGTTTACGTTCGACATTTCCAGCAATCCCTGGATAACCTGGGACGGGCGCGTCACCTCCACCGGTCCTTCCATATCTTCAATTTCCAAAACAGGTTCGCCCGAAGCGGAGGTTTGGAGGAATAAATTGTTCCCTATACCCTCAAGTCCCTGCGGATTTGGGAATTGTGTAATGGCTATCTGGGCGATGACAATGGACGGAGCCATGACATCTTCGGGATCGGGGTGACGGATCAATCCGTCGCCTGCTACATCAAGATCGCTTATGACGACCCAATCTTCAAATATTATAGGCTCTCCATCGACACCCAGGACAGGCAGGCCCGCGTTTGTAACAAGTATAAGCTCGTTGGAGCCGACCCCTGTTGGCATAGCGTGGAACGCGCCGTTACGCGTATACGCAATTACCTCGACAGGGTCTGCGATGGAAGAATGTCTGACGTTGAAGAAGCCTTGTCCGCTGATGGCAAAGTCAAGCGGCTGATCGGTACGCTCAAACGAGCCTATGCCAAAATCACGCGATGTCGCGACAGGGCGCACACCAAGCCCGACCTGCAAGTTTACCGGGCGGCCCGGCGGATTTGCGGTGTCAAGTTCAGCGCGTTGAATTGTTTGATAAAGCAGTGTAGAAAATTCGAGCCGTTCTCTTTTGAATCCGGAGGTATTGACGTTGGCCAGGTTGTTGGCGATTGTATCGACCTGCATTTGCTGGGCGGTCATACCCGATGCACTCGTCCACAGAGATCTCATCATAAACTTATTCCTCCCTATCTCCTAGCAATGTCATTAACGGCTCGCTGCAGCGTACCGTCCGCGATAGTCAGTACGCGCTGGTTTGCCTCGAAAGCTCGCTGTATTGCGATCATGTCGACCATCTCACGCACAGGGTTGACGTTTGCGTTCTCAAGGTATCCTGAGATCACGGTACCTGCGAAAGCGGTCTGTACGGATTCCGGAGTCGTGCTGAATGTGTTGTCACCGAACTGTCTCAACGACTGCGGATTCTCGAAATTGACAATCCTGATAGCACCAACCTGCTGAAGCGCCTCCTCGGCAAGATCGGCGTCAGGGTCTCGCACAAAGACCCTGCCTCTGGAATCGACTGAGATATCGCCGTCAGGCACCGTAATAGCCCCGCCGGTTGCGCTGAGCACAAGATGGCCTTCCATCGTACGCAACTGGCGGTTCTGATCCAGCGTGAAAGCGCCGTTTCTGGTGAATCTTTCGGTAGTTTCGCCATTTCGGTCAGTCATTGAAACAGCGAAAAATCCCTCGCCGGATATGGCCAGGTTTAACGGACCGTATACTTGTCGAAGAGTTCCGGTACTGAAGTCGACATGAACTTCGTCTACGAAGCTTCCAAGCCGTACCTGTCCGATCACCGGGTTGCCCAGCATGTCGGAGCTCGGCCCGCCTATCGCGCGCATCAGCTCGTCGGAAAACGAGCGCTGAATGGGCGTCTCGCGCTTAAAGCCCGCCGTGTCGACATTGGCCAGGTTGTTGCTGACGACGTCCATGCGGTTCATGTTGGTTTGCATACCTACCGCGGAAGCGTAAAGTCCTCTAATCATAGTATCTATATCTCCTAGACTTTTTTTCTGTTCCTCTTGAAATCAGCTCACTGCCGACGGGGGATGTGGCGAACTCTATGTACTGCCCTGTTCCCGTTGCCACGCACGATATCGCTTCCTCGGCAACCATCGCGTTAATGCCCGTTCTGTGTGTAATCAACTTGTCGAGCCCATACAGCAGACTTCCGCCGCCTGTCATCACAATTCCTCTGTCCGAGATGTCCGACGCCAGTTCGGGCGGGGTTTCCTCCAGTACATTGTGTACGGTTTCCACGATCGACGTCACGGATTCGTTAAGAGCCTCCATCATTTCGTCGGAGGTCACGGTTATGGTACGCGGAAGGCCGGTTACAAGGTTGCGCCCGCGAACGTCCATCGAAACAGGGATAGTGCGGTCAAAGGCCGTGCCTATGTGTATTTTAAGTTCTTCGGCACTTCGTTCTCCAATCAGCAGATTGTGTTTTTTGCGCATGTAGCGTATTATCGCGTCGTCGAAGTTATCACCGGCAATTTTGAGAGACTGGCTGACGACCGTTCCGCCAAGCGAGATCACCGCCACGTCGGATGTACCCCCGCCAATATCCACCACCATGCTACCGCACGCCTTAGATATGTCGATGCCCGCGCCGATCGCCGCGGCGATTGGCTCTTCGATAACAAAGACCTTACGCGCTCCGGCCATACGAGTGGCGTCTTCCACTGCCCTCCGCTCGACTTCGGTAACTTTTGAAGGAACGCATACGGCTATCTGGGGCTTTATCCCAAACAGCATCGGCTTGCCGATAGCCTTTGTGATAAAGTACTTGAGCATCCTCTCGGTAATGTCATAATCCGAAATTACTCCCTCGCGGAGCGGACGTATAGCGATGATGTTGCCGGGTGTGCGTCCGAGCATTCCGCGCGCTTCCTCGCCAACTGCCAATATACTGTTTGTATCTTTGTTAATCGCCACAACAGATGGCTCTTTGAGAACAATGCCCTGGCCTTTAACATACACAAGAACCGTCGCTGTCCCTAGGTCGATGCCGATATCAGAGTTGAAGTTAAAGTTGAACATTAACATTCTCCTAATCTATTATCGTCAAAGCCAAGAAAAATATTAGTACTTTTTGAAATATATCTCAACACTATTTCTCGAATACTAAGTCCTGTCTAATTATATCGCTTAACTTCTAAAAACGCAATCCCCTTTTGCATTTTCACACTTTTTGTCAATTATCCTGATTAGTCAGTGAAGTGCGTTCATGAATCAAGAACATACGATTGTCAAGTTCGGCGATCTTTTCGGCGCACAGTACGAGCTCGTCGCACAAGTGCTGAGGTATGCGTTCCTTATACTTGTAACGGGCCTTGTGCTCAAGAGTTGACCAGAAATTCATCGCCTCCGTACGTATCTGAACCTCTACCATCACATTTTCAGTCTTACCCGAATAGAAAACCGGTACTTCCATGATGATGTGATAGCTTCGGTATCCGCTGGGCTTGGGGTTGCCGACATAGTCTTTTTCGCGCACAATGTTGCCGTCCGGCATTGTCCTAAGAAGCAGAGCCAAATAATATATATCTTTTGCGAACGGACAAATGATGCGTATGCCCGCGATATCCTTCAAGTACTTCTTGGCGTTGGCCGCCGTAATTTCCACATCCATTCTTTGCAGCTTCGCGGCCATGCTTTCCGATGACTTGATCCGGCCCTTTATATACTCTATAGGGCTGCTGCCCTGGAAATTTTTGAGATCTTCATGTATTATGTTGAACTTTGTCAGAAGAATCCTCTGACCCCATTCATGGACAAGCATCAAATCCTTCAGCTTTGCAAATTCCTCATCGCTGAACCATGCGGTTTTTTGTCTGATATTTGCTTTATCATCCGAAATATGCGCCTTATTCTCGTTGTCCATCATATTTCTCCTTCCATACCTACAATTGATTGTATCACAAAAGCGCTACTGATGGCAAATTACTTTTGGCTAACATGTTTTGACAAATTAATCATGGTCTTCGTGTAAAAATTAATTCAGCAACTTCTATGCGGGTTTGGATTTTGGCTCACATAAATTCTGCCGGCCTCTGAATTTAGATGTTGAATTTTTTGGGGAATTTGTTATGATTGGTGTAAGGCTGCGAACAATTTAATTCCGCTCGAATTTAGGCGGTATTGTGAACTAAATCTTAGTATTTGGAAGGTGAGTAGTTTGGCTGATTATTTACAGTTTACCTCGCAAGATGAATTTAGAAGCTGGCTGCAAGATAACTGCATGTCAAACGATGGCGTCTGGCTGTTATTTGGCAAGCCGGGCGGATTCAAAACAATAAAGGCAAGCGAGGCTCTTGAAGAAGCCCTTTGCTTTGGCTGGATCGACGGTAAAATGCAAAGTATTGACGATAAATCCTATATAAAGTATTTCTCTATAAGAAGGAAGAACAGTAAGTGGTCGGAGAAAAACAAAGCTTTAGTTGAAATACTTGAAAAAAAAGGAGTAATGACTGACTACGGCAGGGCGAAGATAGAGGAAGCCAAGAAAAATGGCCAATGGGATGCAGCTAAGTCTCCCGCCGTTACGGATGAACAAATAGAGGTTTTAGTGGACTTGCTGAAAGAACATGAACCGGCACACACGAATTTTCTTGCAATGTCTCCTTCTGTGAAAAAGACATACACAAAGGCGTATTTTGACGCTAAGTCTGATGATGGACGCAATAAGCGCCTCCAATGGATAATTGAGCGATTGAATAAAAATCTCAAACCAATGTAAATATCTTACTCAAGAATTTCTAAATCAAGAATAGGTTTTTAGGCAATGCGTTTACTATTCTAAACTCATGGGTGTGTATGCGTAGGTATTTCTTTTGCAATATATTTTGAGTTCGGCTAATTAGTTTCTGTTGTTACTTTCCCATTTTATAGGAATATGACTGCGAAACAGCATCAAAGGAGGGGTGAGCAGCGCGCAATCGCAAGATTGCGCGCTGCTCACCCCGACGCATGATACAGACTTAAAGGTACCAGTTGCAGGCTTCTAAAACACTTTTATGAAATTCAGGTTGTAAAATATAAAAGCCACTGGCACTTCTTATCCAATGACTTTACCTCATAGGCGTACACATTAAAATTTCATGTTTTAGCTTTCCTCAGCTTTACAGAACTACTTGTTGTTTTAAGTCACTTTAGAAGTTTTAGATAGTGTATCGGTGAGGATTTACCAACAGATAGGGTGTCGTTTGGCAAATTCAACAAGTTCTCTATTGTATTTGGATTTAAGCTCAAATTGTGGCTAAAAGATAACTCATCTAAAAATTCTTTTGCCGTAAACACCTTTTCATCAAGTAACATTTGCACTGCGACTCTCAATAGTGATGGTGCAGATGTTATTAGAACATCGTCGTAGGGTTCATCCTTTCGTATACCCATGCGTTGCAAGGTTCGCATTAGCATCTGATATTCATCGTAAGATATTACATTCAAGCTAAAAGAACGCCTTATCATAGCAGTAATAGAAACTTTCCATTTCTTTTTTAGCTCGCTGTAATAGCTAATATTTTTTGGGTCTTTTTGAACGTCACCCCAAAATGATTCCCTTGGAAGAAGAAAAGCGGACGCAAAACTATGCGCTTCGTTTTCTATTTTTTTGAATTCGCCTTTATCCTCAATATCCTCGTCCGTAGCATTGTGCATACAAATATGGCCAAGCTCATGCGCAACGTCAAAGTGTATCCTTGCAGCAGAAGTTTTGTTACTCGTATATGCAATAAGATACATATTGTTTATGCTTTTGCTAAAGGCATCTATTTTGTCGGAAGTCATACCGAATGTTGTAACAACAATGCCCTTTTCTTCGACTAAGTGATTTATGTTTTCAATTGGTCTAATACCCAGATTCCAAAGCCCTCGCAACTTATCAGCGGCTTCTTCAGGAGTTGTATCCTCAGATAAGATAGGCGGTGTGAATTTCGGAAATTCAATATAATCACTTATGAAGTTGTATAGTTGCGCTATGATTGATGCTTTTATTTCTTGTTCGTCACGGTACTTTTTAGGAGTTGTCAGCAATGCTCTAAAGTAAGTTGTACCTTCGTTTTCCATTGGTTCGTCATGCTCCATAAAGTACTTGACTGGAAAATTCAAGCATTGCGATATAGCCTCCATAACAGCATCATCTGGAGTTTTAATTTTATTGCTTTCGTACAACTGTATGGTTTTATCACTGCAATTTATTTTTTGGGCCAGTTCTTGTTTACTGTAACCATTAAACAAGCGAGCCTTTTTTAACCTGTTTCCGTTAAACTCATGCTTCATGTTATACAGCTCCTAGAATTGTATGATTATTGAGCATCTGCTTGGTTGTCCTTCATAGTCAGTCCAGTATTTTTATCCTGCCTACTTGTAGCTTTAGGAGTGAGTTGTAGCCCTCTTTGTGGATTGTTTGCGGCATCTGAGAAGTCTGTAATATCATCTGCGATAACACTTTCTTGCACAGATATGTATTTTGACAAATTCTCAGTTTCTGTAACTTCCAACGCCTTATTTAGCGTAAGTTGATTAACAGAAATCAATTTACCGTCACGTTGGTCAAATGAAATGATAATATACTTCGTTATTTTATCTTCGTCAACACCCAGTGCTGATAAAATTTGTTCAGTACACTTACCATCTGCGAATCTATTGTCAGGTTCAATAAAAGTTAATTGCTGTACTTGTATGTTATGGTTAAAACTTCTCACCAAACAACCGATATAGTGCGCACTCCCCTTACGAATTTCATTCAGAGCAGACTTAAGCCTAGCAGTTCTAATAAGTGTAGTTAGTATTCCATTTTCTTCTTGAAATAAAATTAAAAGTTCCCAAGGAGTCCTCTTAATTATAGCTGGCTTCAAATTGAGTTTAGAACTTTGTTCTGTAATTTCTGTATTTAACAAATCCCAAGCAAGCTGGCCTCTTGAGTTGTTAGTTTTAAGTTTGGACATCTCGACTGGTAACTTAATTTCAAGAACATCTTGTATGCAAGTAACCATTTGTTTTGGATTCATAATGTTTTCCATACTGCCTCCTATAATAATTTTATAAGAATTATCATAATATATTTTCAAAATAAAGTCAAGTAGCAATGTCGTTTATGTTAAAAATAAGAAGTATATGGTGTTTTGTTTAAAATAATATCACAAAAACAATAACAAAGCCATTTGATGTAATTGAGGCAAATGGCTTTGTTACATAAACTCTAGTTTTCATGATTCTTTTTCAACGTATTCATCTTTAATTGCCTACCATCTATGCTCCAAATACTTCTCAATTGATTCAATAAACAGCTTCGCACCACTTACTTGTTCTTTTGATTCATCACTATATTGATAAAGCCGACAAAGGTAATCCTGTAGATAATATTGACGCGCAAATGGACAGCAAGCTCTTTACAAGCTCCCGCCAAAATCTTCGGCAAATTTTTTCTCCAACATCTCCGGCCAATTTCCGATTGCGTCCAGCCGGCCGATAAAAAATCTCAACAATTTTGGCTCGTCGGTGAATTTCAGTCCGCCGATCAAGCGGCGATTTTCAAACAGCCATGCGGCGCGGTCGGCAGCGAATTTTATTTGCGATAGAGTGAACACCCTCTTTGGAACCGCGAGGCGCACCAACTCCATTTTAGCCAGACGTTCGCTGCCGTCGGGGTTGCGCTGTTCGCTTATTGTTCCGCGCTCCATGCCGCGGATTCCGCCCGCGATATACAACGCCGCCGCCAATGCGCCCGCAGGGTATCGTTCCTGCGGTATGTGAGCGCAAAATTGTTTCGCGTCAATATGACACCCAAGTCCGCCGGGAGGCGTCACAACAGGAATTCCTTTTGCCTGCATTTCGTTGCATAACGCCTCGACAAAGATTGGTGTCTGGCTAATAACGTCCATGTCCAGAGTTTCGGCTAAGCCAACCGCGGTCGCTTCCATGTCGCGGGACGACATTCCGCCGTAAGTCAGGAAGCCTTCAAAAAGCGGCACAAGGTCGCGCATTTCCGCGAAAGCTTGCCTGTCGGAAGTGAGTATCCCTCCCCCGCGAGACGAACCGAGTTTGCGAGCCGAGAAATATATAATGTCCATAAGGCTGCCGATTTCGCGTGTGATTTCCTTAATGTCAACGTTCAAAAACTCCGCCTCGCGGGTTTTGTTGAAGTATAGATTGTCTGATAAAAGGCTCGCGTCTAGTACCAATCTTATATGTTTTGCGTGGCAAATCCGGGAAACTTCACGCATATTCCGCATTGACACAGGCTGACCGCCGACAAGGTTTGTTCCTGCCTCAATCCGAACAAAGGAGACATTGTCTTTGCCAATCCGTGTTATAGCCTCTTCCAGCTTATCAATGCTCATATCGCCTTTGAAAGGCGCGTCGCTGGTTACTTGCAATCCTTCTTCAATAATAATTTCCTCAATACTGCCGCCCATAAGCGTGATATGCGCCTTTGTTGTTGTGAAGTGATAATTCATGATGGCGACAGATTCCGGCTTTACCAGCGTCCGCGCTATGATGTGCTCACATGCGCGCCCTTGGTGCGCTGGAAGAAAATGCTTCATTCCGAACAAGTCATGCAAGACATTTTCAAGCTTGAAGAATGTTTCCGAACCCGCGTAGCTTTCATCCGCCTGCATCATGGCGGCGAACTGGTCGTCGCTCATAGCGTTTGTGCCGCTATCGGTCAACATGTCCATGAATACGTCACGACTCTTGAGCATAAAAGCATTGAAACCCGCTTCTCGGATGTTTTGTCTGCGCTGATCGACAGGCGGCAGGCTCAATTTTTGCACAATGCGGGCTTTGTGCATTTCAAGCGGAATAACTTCACCTGAACGTAGCTTTACGTTTGACATAAAAATTCTCCTTCCGCAGCTCTTGAAGCTGCCTTTGAAATTTCCCGCTTACCCAGGGAACAAACAAAAACTCGTCCATGAGCAAGCTAAGGCCTGCCCAAGGACGAGAGAATTATCCCGCGGTACCACCTTGGTTGCAGCTTTGATAAGGCAAAGCTGCCGCTTCATACGGAATCCAACAATTCCTGCCCCTGTAACGGAGGGTTCCCGGATGTTCCTACTAAGCGAAGCTCCGCCGTTCAAAACATCAGCTCCGGAGTGTATATTGTATATCCTTCAGCACCTGCTTGCACCAACCGCAGTATCTCTGAGTGTTCGGATTTCGCCGAACTGCTGATTTGAGATATTTTTTTCTCCATCATGGCTTTGTGGGATTATATCAAAAGGCGAAAAGGTTGTCAATACACTTTTCAACTTGAGGGTATTGCAAAGTTATGAGAGCAAGCGAAGATTAAACAATCTACGTTTGCCAAGCTTAGAGTGGAACCAAGCAAACAAAGCAGTAGTTAAATCGACCATTTCAAGAGAGCGAGAAACGACACAAGTACGCCGCCTGAACCGAGCAAACCAGTGACGATGCTGACTGTTATTGCGTTCGACGCCATGCGTCTGCGCCTTTGTTTGCACTAACTGCTCAGGCAGTATCAATTCGGCGTATCCAGCGTAATGATCCGCATAATATATCGTTACCTTAAATTCACAAAGACGTTCTGTTAATTTCCAGAGAGCCTCTGTGCTTCGATCACCAAGTTCCCAATCTATTAGTTCTCCGGTGGTTCGACAGTAAGCTTTCCAAATCCATACCTTGTTTTTTTTGAGTGTACAAAATGCCACATCTCATCTAACTCTATAACTATTTCACCTTGTGGGACCGCTTTTTTACAATTGTCCTTTGCATACTTGCGAACCCAGCGCATTATAGTTGACGGATGCACAAACAAGACTTGTGCTATCGCTGTGAATGACAGTCCTAAACAATATAGCAATACTGCTGTCTGTTCCTCTAATGGCGTACGCCATCCTTTTTCACTTGTGAACTGATGCTTACAGCTTTGGCACAGATAACACTGCTTCCCTCTTCTTCTTCCGTTCTTTACTATCTTCTCTCCCTTACACTTCTTACACCCCATACGAGTCACCTCGTATACATTCTATCTCTTTATCATTACTTTTGCAATACCCTCTTTGTCGAGCAGTATCAGAATAATGCTAACAAGCCTATCAATTTTCATCTGACAGCCGCCTTTCAAAAACTTTTTTATCATTATAGATTGTTGCCATACAGTTGTCAACATCAGTTTCCTATGTACAACTAACGTCGCAAAGACACGATTTCTCAAATCGACGTTAGATTTTCCATTCAATTTGAAAACTTTGACTTGTCATGTTTACCTTTGATACCATTTCGTTGAGGACAATCCGCTTGTCCTCGGTTGATACATTCTCCCAATCATTCAGATAGCCAGTAATCTGTTTCATCTGTTTTGGGCTAAGTGCATCGGCGGTCATTTCGGCAATCGTTTTTGATAGCGATTGCCTTTTTGCGTCCAGTTCGTTGATTTTATCGTTTGAGTAAGACATCAAGACAGCGTTTGCCCCTGTAAGGGTGTTTAACAGCTTTTCTATTTCTGTTTCCACTTGGGCAAGTTCTGTATGCAGGGCGGTCAGCTTCGGATTTGACTTTGAGGCGTTATCGTCCGTCAGCGTTTGAAACTGGCTCATCTTACTGCACATCTCGGCATACAGGGTTTTTTCAACCTCTACGACATGGAGTGTGCCGCAACCCTCACAGCTTTTCCTGTCGGCTCGTCTGCGGCAACGGAGATATAATACATCCGCAATGCTTCTGAGAATAGTTAAGCCCGAACCACACCGCCCACATTTTATTTTGCCGGAAATCCATGATATGGCGGCTTTGCGCCCACTCTTGAATGTAGTGTTGTTCATCAGCTTTTTGCGACAAGCAAGCCATGTTTCTGAATCAATAAGCCCTTCATGCGGTGCAACCACAAGGATTTGGTCTTTCAAATCAACCCGCTTGCTTGCGGCAACATATCTGCCTTGAAAAAGGAAGCAGCCATTTTTGTGAAGTGCACCCCAAAAAGTTAGACAGTATGATATACTGAAAAACAAAGGGGTGTATTTTGATGCCAAAAGGGAGTCCAGGGGAAGCGAAAAAGAAGCATACGGGAGAATTTAAGCAAAAAGTAGTGGAGTATATGCGAGAGAATCAGCAAAGTTATCGTGAAACTGGGAGAGTATTCGATATAAAACATGATCTAGTAATAGCATGGGAGCGCATATATTTGGAGGAAGGGGCGGAAGGTCTATATATAGAGCGTCGAGGACGGGCAACTGCAATAAGCGGCAAAATGAAAGGTCGTCCGGCAAAGCTTAACAAACAAATAGAAGAAGATTTGATCGCTGAAAATCAACGGCTACGGATGGAGGTAGACTACTTAAAAAAATTAAATGCCTAAGTTCAGGAAAGGCAGCTCCTGGAGAGAAAGCGCAAGTAATCTGGGAACTAAGGCATAAATACAAGGTTACTGCGCTGGTTAAGATGGCAAAGTTGCCGCGAAGCTCATACTACTATTATGTTTCATTGTTTGAAAAAGCAGATAAATATGAAACTATTAAAGCGGAAATTGTCAAGATTTATCATGAGAACAAAGGGCGTTACGGGTATCGCCGTATAACTTTAACGTTGCTTAGGCGCGGTTTTGTTATTAATCACAAAACTGTGCAAAGACTGATGAGAGTCCTTGGTCTTGTTTGTCGGGTGCGTATGAAAAGATACAAGTCATACAAAGGCGAAATTGGTAGAATCGCTCCTAATCTGCTCAAACGCGATTTTACAGCAAAAAAACCAAATGAAAAGTGGGTTACAGATATCACCGAGTTCTCATTGTTTGGAGAAAAGCTATATCTTTCGCCAATTCTTGACTTGTATAATGGGGAGATTGTCTGCTATAGTCTAAGTCAGAGTCCGAACTTTGCTCTGACGATTGATATGATAAACAGCGCTTTTGATAAAATCCCGGATAACACAAATCTTATTCTTCACTCTGACCAAGGCTGGCAGTACCGGATGAAGAATTATCAGCATAGGCTGCGAGAAAAGGGCATTATTCAAAGTATGTCAAGAAAAGGAAACTGCTTGGACAACGCTCCTATCGAAAACTTTTTTGGATTGTTAAAATCAGAGCTTTTGTACTTGCAAAAATTCGATACGGTTGAACATTTCATCAGCGAGCTGTTTGACTATATCCACTATTATAACTACTACCGCATCAAAACAAAATTAAAAGGATTAAGTCCTGTTGCGTTCAGAACTCAATCCTTAATCTCTGCTTAATTATTTTGTCTAACTTTTTGGGGTCAGTTCATTTTTTTTTTTACATAGCGGTCAAAATAGTGGACATACATTTGCATTTGTCCCAAATCCTTATGCTCCAGTAAATCAGTCTTGAGGTCTATCAAAACGTAGCACTTCAACAGGCGATTGTACGTTACCAAGTCAGCCCAAAAATGTTTTTCGTTGAAAGTGAAACCAAGTCAACCCAAAAATGTTTTTCGTTGAAAGTGAAACGCTTTTGCTTTGCTTCATATAAAAATCCTTTGCCGAGTTCTAAAAGAAAATCTTGTAGCTTAGATATAATCGCCGCTTCCAAATCGCTTTCGCTGTAGCCGGAATGCTCGTCTAAATCTAAAAAGTCAAGCGTAAGCGGATTTTTCAAAATGTCACGGGGATTTTCAATGACTTGCCCCTGTTTGGCAAGTTTCATTATTTCGTCTTTTTCACGGGACAATGCCAGCCGTTCATACAAACTGCTGCCGTATTGCCGCCCAAGATAACGATAATCCCATTGCTGGCGTGTAGCTTCAATTTCATAAAAACGCCGCTCATCATCATTCTTGATTCGCATTAAAACCAAATAATGCGACCAGCTTAATGTAAATGGATACGCCGCTGATGTGCTAAATTCGCCATTCGTCAATTTCGTAAGCATTGCTTGCGATTTTGACGGCGATTTTGTTTTTGAAATAGTTTCGCCATTTTCTAATTTCGTAAGCATTGCTTGTGAAATTGAGGGAGCATAAACCCGGTAAAATTTTCTTGCATTTGTAAGAGTTGAAACAGAAAATCCTTTGCCGACACGCTCTTTTAGGTAAGACGATAATTCCGCAAGCAATCCTTTTCCATATTCAGCACGGGCTTTGCCGCCCTGTTCTTCCTCCACAATCATGCGCCCGACTTCATAATAAGTAATGCACATGGTTAGGTTGGCGGTGCGTCCCACAAACGACCGTGCATTTTCAATTATCTGCGCTACATTTTCAAAAAATTTAGCGGCACTTTAATTTTCGTTCATCATGTCACCTCTGTATTCGTTTTTGTCTTTCGCCCCGGCTTTCCGTTCTTTGCCGTGCGGGTCGGCTTTGGTGCATCTTCGGGGATAGCCCATGTGTTACCAAATTTTATTGCGCCCTTGATGCGTCCGTCAATGCAAAGGCGTTGTACTTGGCGTGGGGATAATCCCCACCGCTCTGCAATTTCATTCGATTGTATAAAACCATTCATACCATATTGACCTCCATGTAAAAGAACCAATACTATCCTTTATATTATAGTCGTTCAGTCGTTAAATTTCAAGTGTTTTTTTGCAAACATTTATCGAACGGAAGCACAAGGGCATACAGGATGAAATCCCTATGCCCCACAAACATCAGCGAAAAGGCAACGGCTACGCCGTCGCAAAATTAGGCTCTTTCGGTGGTTTCGCTAATCTTGCGAGCAAGGCAAACGTCCGGGCATAGCCCGTTGACGTTTGCAGCTCG
>Ga0131853_10003104_pt1 | contig 29810 bp, 24 predicted proteins | sample TergutLab28metaG_FD_92764 | JGI IMG/M metagenome (GOLD analysis project Ga0131853, IMG submission 92764) | Labiotermes labralis P1 segment gut microbial communities from Petit-Saut dam, French Guiana - Lab288 P1 (version 2) (version 2) | ecosystem: Host-associated > Arthropoda: Insects >... | reverse complement strand
CCAATCAAGGAGCTGAGGACTGTCGTCGCCACCGTGCCCAAAGGCACGCTAGGACGAAGGGACGCAGAGTGGCGGAAATATCGACCGCAAATATGCGTTTTCGTTAGTGGGAACAGGTCCTAAGGAGGTAAAGGCTATGGCATACGAAACTAAGGTAATTCTATCATTACTAGCAAAGAATATCGGGAAAGCAAGAAATGTGAAAGAAGCTTATAAAGCTGTGGTTGATGCCGCAAATGTGGAAGGACTCTCTCTTCCGGACTATGATGAGTATCAAAAAGAGTTGGAAGAATTGGAAGAAGAAAATAACAAATAATATTGCATAAGGAGGAAAATCAATGTTCCCTAACGATGGTTTTTTGATAGCACTAGCCCTGATAGCACTTGCGGTGATTTTGCTATTAACGTTGTTTTTCAACTTTATCCCCGTCGGGCTGTGGATTTCGGCTATTTCTGCCGGTGTTAAGGTCAGCATCTTCTCGCTTGTGGGCATGCGTCTGCGTCGTGTAAAGCCTGCCAGGGTTATCAATCCGCTGATAAAAGGCACGAAAGCCGGGCTGAATGTTAGTCAAAATCAGCTAGAGAGCCACCTGCTTTCGGGTGGCCGCGTGGACAATGTGGTAGACGCTCTTATAGCCGCCCATAGAGCCAATATGGAGCTTTCTTTCGAGCGTGCCGCCGCCATAGATCTTGCCGGCCGCGATGTTTTCGAGGCTGTTCGCATGAGTGTTATGCCAAAAATCATTCAAACCCCAATGGTTTCTGCAATGGCTAGCAATGGTATCGAAATTAAAGCTATGGCAAAAGTAACTGTTCGTGCCAACATAGCCCGCCTTGTTGGCGGTGCCGGCGAAGATACTATTCTTGCTCGTGTTGGCGAGGGCATTGTTACCACAATCGGTTCTGCCAAAAACCACTCAGAGGTTTTGGAAAATCCTGACAGAATATCTCAAACCGTACTTAACAAAGGGCTGGATTCCGGTACTGCATACGAAATCCTCTCTATTGACATTGCCGACATAGATGTAGGCAGAAATATAGGCGCGGAGCTGCAAATAGACCAAGCCGAAGCTGACAAGCAAATCGCGCAGGCCAAGGCCGAAGAACGCCGCGCTTCTGCCCATGCCGCAGAGCAAGAAATGCGCGCAAGGGTAGAAGAAATGCGCTCCAAGGTTGTAGAGGCCGAGGCACAAGTGCCGCTGGCCATTGCCACCGCACTAAATAGTGGCAATATCGGCGTGATGGACTATCTGGGTATGCAAAACAAAATAGCCGATACCAAAATGCGAGAAGGGCTGGCCGGAATCAACATAAACATGGTTTCGCCGCCGGATGCCGGTAAATAATAAAAACGCTAAAGGGGTCTGCCAAAGACCCCTTTTTGGAGGACTTCTAAATGAAGCATTTAAAAACCCTATTGAGTATTGCTGCCATCATTCTGGTGCTGGTATCTGCTGCCGCACTAAGTGTCTGGCGGGTTAATCCACCTGCTGCCGACGAATCCGACCCGGCTTTTGTAAGCATGATGGGCAACATCCAAAGATTGGCAACAGGCGTAAGATGGGTTGGCACACCAGAAGTGCAGGCCACCCGCGATGCGCTAATTGCAGAAATTGAAGCCATGGGGCTTACCCCGACAATACATAGAACCGCATTTACTATGGATGATTGGTTCGAGGCAGGCGTAAGAATCCGCCTGTTGCAAAATGAAGCCGCCAATGCCCCGCGCCTGGCCGACTGGGGAATGGGCGATGCCGAAACATGGGGATACTGGCAGCTTAGGTTTATTGAGCAGGTATTTCCCGAGCATCCTATTATTCATCAGGGATACATGTATGTTGACAATATTTGGGTTACGCTGGAATCACCAAGCCCAAACGCCGGCAGCATAATGTTTGTGGCCCATTATGACTCGATGTGGAACACCCCGGGAGCTGCGGACGCCATGCTGCCCACCGCTGCAATGCTGGAGGCTTTGCGTGTCCATGCCGCCAATAGCAATTTGGCAAATAACATGCATTTTCTGTTTACAGATGCCGAAGAAGTCTTTGCTCTTGGTGCTTTGGCATTTTCGCGGGATTTTCCGGAGATAATTGATGAAGTGGACATGCTCTTAAACCTGGAAGCCGTGGGCAATAGCGGCGGTGTTATCAATTTCCAAACATCCGATGCCCCTTTCGAGATGATACGCGTTTTCAACCGCGCAGCACCCAGACCCATTGGGTTTCATTGGGGCGACTGGGTTTATAGAACCGCCATGTCCGGCTCTTTCACGGATTTTAACTTCTTTCGCGAATATGGCTTTAGCGGTTTGAATTTCGCCATTTTGGGCGGAAACGAGCATTATCATACGCCTACTGACAATTACGAAAACCTAAACAGAAACACAGCGTGGCACTATTTGATAACGATTATGGCTATGGCTGATTACGCCGCCGCAAACCCCATAGCAGGTATTGGTGCGCCGTCTTCCGATGCCATCTTTTTTCCATTTCTGCCGGGGATGAACATGATTGTGCTGACCACGACAGTAGCCAATATCCTCACGGGACTGGCGTTCGCAGTAGCCATAGCGTTTTTGGTGTATAGATTCAAAACAGGGCTGCATAAATCTTGGTTTATCACCATACTTTTAGGATTGCTTATGGTAGCTACGGTATTTGTCATCGTGGCCCTACCCGTGCTTAGCTATCTGTTATGGATACCCCTGCTGGCAGTATCTGCCTCCGCATTTTTAAAGAAGTGGGGCATAGCCTACAAATGCGCCATGACAGCATCGGGTGCAATCGCGATGCTCTTGTGTATACCGCCGGTTTATCTGCTGCTAACGCTGTTTCAAATTATATAATTGAGCGGCCAATTGGTGTCGATATAGAAATACACCACTAGATTGCTTCAGGCTTGACATCCCTGTTAAAACGTGGCTTCCGTAATGAAGGCAACCTCCAGCAACGTCATTGCGAGGGCTACGTCAATACAAAGGCCACGAGCCATAAAGCCCGAAGCAATCCAGCAACGCAAATTCCCTATCCACGCAAATGTCCACTTCCTCATATAAAAATAGCTTGACAATGCAGCTGCTGCATGATACAATCCGATTGTGACAGTCACACAAATAAATTTGAAATGTGCCAAGGCAATCAGGTGAAAGTCCTGTACAGTCCTGCTACCGTAAAAGTCGGAAAACTTGCCTCGTTTCTTGTAGGCGTATCTAGTACCAAATTGTTTTGATTGCAAATTGGTATAAGCCGCCGCTGTAACGACCTCACAGAGAATGGGGCGGTATGGTCTATTGCATTTGCGATATATTATCCCGATTCTTTATCAGGTGAATCGGGGTTTTTTATTGAGGAGGATACATAATGACTTTGAAAAAAGGAATCATTGCAATTTTGGGCTTGATTATTGCGGCCACACTCTTTGCGGCTTGCATAGGCAGCGGCCCTGCCGCCACAGAAGTGGACACCCTAGACCGCGAGGGCTACCCAATCACTCTGCCCACAGAAATAGGTAGCATCATTTCTATCGGGCCATCCAACACAGAAATTTTGGTGGAGCTGGGCTTTGGCGACCAAATTATTGCCACAGATATATGGTCTGATGGCGTAGCAGGCATTGCCGGGGACATAGCCGTGCTGGACATGATGGCTCTGGATGCTGAGTTTATCATCGATGCAGACCCCGATGTCATTTTCATAGCAGGCATGACGCGGACTCAAGGCGATGACCATCCCTTGCGTGTGGTGGAAGATGCAGGTATCTCCGTGCTTTACATACCAGTCGCCACCAGCATTGCAGAGATTCTAGAGGATATACAATTTATATCGGATGTTCTGGATGTGCAAGAACGAGGGCAGTCTTTAGTAGCATCTATGGAAGCCGAAATGGCGGCTATCGCAAATATTGCCGAGACAATAAGCATGCCTCGCACCGTGTATTTCGAGATCTCCCCTGCCCCATTTATGTGGGCGGTAGGCGGTGGCAATTTCCAAAACGAGATGCTGGAACTGGTTGGGGCGATTAACATCTTGGCAGACGAAACCGCCTGGATTAGCGTATCAGACGAGATGTTTTTGATGCATAACCCCGATGTCATCCTTACTTCCGTGGATTTTCTGGACGACCCCATTGCCGAAATAATGGCCAGACCGGGCTGGGATGTGGTATCAGCGGTGCAAGATGGTAACATCTTTAGACTGGCTACCGATGCAAGCAGCCGCCAAAGCCACAATATTATAATCGCATTGTGGGAGATGGCCAGGGCCATATATCCGGAATATTTTAACTAGAGGATTTAAATGAAAGCAAAAATAATTACGGCGGTATGTGTAAGCGCGGCCATTTTGGTGCTAGGTATCGCTATCGGCTCTGTCAACATACCGCCGAGTGATATTTTGCGCATTATCGCGTATAATATATTTGGCCTAGAACTGCCAGAGCATATCTCGCCAAGCCACACCCGCATAGTTTGGAATTTGCGGCTACCGCGGGCTTTGCTGGCTTTTTTTGCGGGCGCGGCACTATCTGTTAGCGGCGCGGTTATGCAATCCGTGCTGCGCAACCCGCTGGCATCGTCATTTACACTTGGTGTATCGTCTGGCGCATCCCTTGGCGCGGCTTTGGTTATTTTTTTGGGCGTGTCTCTGCCGCTTTTGGGCATGATGACATTGCCCATTTTGGGTTTCACATTTGGCCTTGCCACCATTTTTCTGGTTATGTCCGTCTCGCGCCAATTGGATAGACGCATGGAAAACCATACCATCATCCTAACAGGCATGGTATTTGCATTGTTTATCAATGCCATCACAACCCTACTTTTCGCGCTGTTTCGCGAGGGTACCCAGCGCATGGTGCTTTGGCAGATGGGCAGTTTCTCCATGCGGGATTGGGACACGGTGTATATCCTTGCGCCCGTTGTGTTGATAGGTATTGCCTTTGTTTATCTACGTAAACGAGAACTAGATGTGATGACCTTTGGCGAGGAGCAGGCGCAATCAATTGGCGTTAATGTCAGAAGTGTAAAACTAATACTATTGGTTGTAGCCGCCGCACTAACAGGCAGCACCATTGCCTTTGTGGGCGTGATCGGTTTTGTAGACCTTGTAGCACCGCATATTGTGCGCAAAATTTTTGGCGCATCTCATAGGGTTGTAATTCCCATGTCTGCCGTGGTAGGCGGCGCGTTTATGGTGCTGGCCGACCTGGCCGCCAGGACCATCACAGCCCCGGCAGAGCTGCCTGTGGGCGCGGTAACGGCATTAATAGGCGCGCCGTTTTTCGCGTATATATATTTCAGCAAAAGGGGGCGGGCATAATGAGAATTGCTGCATCTTACAGCGGCGGCAAGGAGTCTGCATTAGCTTTGCACAGAGCCATACAGCAAGGACATGAACCCATCGCACTAATAACGACTTTTAATGCAGATGCGGGGCGGTCGCATTTTCATGGCCTGCCGGAGACTATTTTGGAGGGCGTAGCAAATTCCCTTGGGATACCGCTTTGGCTGGTGCATACTACCAGCAAGACCTATGCAAAGGATTTTGAAACCGCTTTGAAGCGCGCGAAGGATCAAGGCGCGAAAGCCTGTATTTTTGGAGACATCGACATTGCCGGGCATATAGAGTGGTGCAGCCAGCGTTGCCAAAATGTTGGACTAGAGGCTATGTTTCCCCTATGGGGCGAAAACCGCGGAGATGTGGTGCATGAGGTGATAGACAGCGGCTTTATAGCCAATATCACTACTGTAAACACCAAATTTCTGGACACCGGCTACCTGGGGCAGCAGCTAACAAAACCCCTTGCAGCCCGCATTGCCGCCACCGGCGCAGATATCTGCGGCGAAAATGGCGAATACCATACCTTTGTGTCTGATGGCCCAATTTTCGGGCATCCCGTGGAATTTTCCCTCGGCGAAAAGACCACAAGCGGCGACTATGCCATGCTGTGTTTATGACTATACAGCCAAAAGATCATTTGCATGGTTAAGAGCCATTTCTATGGCTTCGTCCATATCAAAGTATCGGTATGCACCCAATCTTCCTCCAAATGACACATTCTTTTCCTGCGCTGCCAGTTTAGCATATTGTTTGTAAAGCCCTGTGTTATGCTTGTCTTCTATAGGATAAAACGGCTCGGAGTCCAATGTCCATTCGCGGCTAAATTCTCTGCTGATGACCGTTTTGGGTTGATTGCCAGGCTCGAAATGCTTATGCTCTATTATTCGGGTAAACGGTGTTTCGATGTCCGTGTAGTTAACTACCGCTACCTCCTGAAATTTCTCTGAATCAATAATTTCTGTTTCAAAATGCACACTACGATACTTTAGCGAACCATAGCAATGACGGAAGTATTCATCAATTGGCCCGGTAAAGATAATATGCTTTGCAAGCTTATCAAAGTAGGCTTTATTAGCCAAATAGTCCGTTGAAACAAGAATATCTATGCCGTCCAGCATCTTCTTTACCATAGCTGTATATCCCCCGATGGGTATGCCTTGGTATTTAGAATTATAGTAATTGTTATCATAAGTAAAACGAATTGGCAGGCGGGTAATGATCGAAGCCGGCAAATCGGTGCTTTTGCGCCCCCATTGTTTTTCTGTATATCCCCGTATTAATATTTCGAAAATTTCGCGACCAACAAGATTAATCGCCATCTGCTCCAAATTTTGTGGTTCTTCCACAAATTCGGCACGGCGATCCTGCTCTATGCGTTCTTGTGCCTTTTGAGGAGTGATTGCGCCCCACATTTGGGTGAAGGTGTTCATGTTAAAAGGCAGGTTATAGATAGAGCCCTTGTAATTGGCCAGCGGGCTATTGATGAAGCTGTTAAAGGCAGCAAAGCGATTGACATATTTCCATACATCTTCGTTATTCGTGTGAAAAATATGTGGTCCATAAACATGAACATGTATCCCCTCTACTTCTTCGGTATAGGCGTTGCCCGCAACATGCTCTCGCCGCTCGATAATAAGGCATTTTTTCCCAAATTCTGTTAGTCTCTGGGCACATGTTGCACCATATAGCCCACTTCCGACAATGATGAAGTCATATTCCATATCAATTAAACCCCACAATCATCCTAGATATTTTGTATACCGCAATTGCTGCAAGCCGCCCGAAGGGTGTTCGTAGATGCAATATTCGCCCTAAAAAGCTTTTGCGCAGTCCGCTATAAACAGCAGCGTCTTTTGTTTTTATAAATCGCCAAAGTTCATCTTTCTTCATCATAGAAGCCCGCGAACCCTCTTTTAGCAACAAAATGGAGGATACAGCTGTCACAATTTCCAGATAATGCATTAGATATTTGCGTTTATTTTCGGAGGCGATATCGCTTAGATTTACAGATTCAATCATTAATTTATTAACCGAGAGCTGTTGGTCTACGCGCTTTATCATGGTTTTTTCTTGGACGGATTGTCCATCGCGGCCTATGAAATAGCGATAGAAATCTACGTTTAAGTAGTACATCGTTTCAACATGGGCCAAGGGCGTGTAGGCATAAATATTATCAACATAAAATGTGTTTTCCGGCAAAAGCAGCCCGCTTTTGCACAAAATATCTCTCCTGTAAATTATAGCGTGCATTAGCATATATCGACCCAAGCGAAACCGCCCCACTTCGTCCCATGTAAACATTCGTCCCTCGGGAAACACGTCCGAATAGCCTATAGCAGTTTTGCGACGCTTCCCTAGCTTTTCGTAAACATAGTTGCTTATAAGTGCATCCGGCAAGGAATCTGCCGAAAATAATTCAATGGTTTTGATAATTGCTTTATATGACGTTGCGTCTACCCAATCATCACTATCTACAATCTTAACAAACATGCCACTAGCTTCTTGAAGCCCAGAATTAATAGCTCCGCCGTGGCCCTTGTTTGTTTGATGGATAACATTAACTACCCCTGGATACTTTCGCCTGTATTCATCAGCAATAGCAGGCGTATTGTCCGTGGAGCCATCATTTACAATAATGATTTCTACAGCCTTGCCGCCAGCCAACAAAGTGTCGATGCAATGTCGCATATATCCCGACGAGTTGTAGCAAGGCACTATGATTGATAGTAATTTCATTTAATGAAACCTCACTTTGCCTAGGAGTATGAAATTTGCGTGCCGGATTGCTTCGGGCTTTATGGCTCGTGGCTTTGTATCGACGTTACCCTCGCAATGACGTTGCTAGAGGCTATGTTTCATCAGAGAAGCCACGTTTCATCAGATACGTCATTGCGAGGGTAACGATAAATGCATAAATGGGGTTATCAAGCCCGAAGCAATCCAGCATTATATTTCTATACCAATACAAATTAGCAGCTCCCTCATGACTTAAAGGCTGCCCGGTATTGCCTGGGCAGCCTGTCGATATTAATCCGATACTTTTTCGGTCTTGTCTTTAAAAATAATTTTGAATATTGGGAAAAACACCCAGAAAGATATGGCGGCATTTATAATCATAGTGACAACATCCGCCGCTGTTTCGCCCGTGCTGCCCCACCATGCGATGAAGTTTGCGTAGATGGGGGCTTTGTAAAGCCCTTGTGCCGCACCCGCCGCAAATGTGATTACAATATAGGCTATTAGATACCACATGGCAGCCTTGGCTACAGAATTACTTGCCTTAAAAGTGATATTGCGCTGCAAAAAGAAATTGATGATTTGCGCAACCCCAAGGGAGATTTGCACAGCCAAGAAATATGCCAGTCCACCGCCTATGCCATCTGCTGTGATGGGCCCTGCGGGATAATTGAATATAAAGTGGCTTGCGCCCTCAACAGTTTGGCCAACTGCAAATACCTGAAACGACGTATATGTTAAGGCTGTATCTGCAAAAAGACCTCTTAGCATAGGCATTAAAGCGAGTTGTAACACAGTTACGCCATTAGATATAATGAAGAACATAACAAATTGTGCCAAAGTAGGATGCTTTTCTTTAAAACGCGCCCAGCTCTCCCTAAACTTGCTATCTCTTTTTGGTATGCCTGCCATACTAGTTAGCCTCCTTGCTTTCGCCTGCGCTTGCCAACAAGCGTTTTGTTGCCTTTGCAGCCTTTCTTTTGCGAAAATGCCCGCGTATCAATCGGCCCGTACCGCGGAAGAAATGCCCGTTAAAAATAAACAAAACAGCCTGGGCCATTTCCATATTAACAATACCTCCAGTGCTTTTTGCCAACCCACGAAACGGCATGTTGTAGACGAACATGATGTTTAAGATAGGTTTGCCTTTTTTCTCTGCACGTCTTTTTTTGGAGTCCATAATCTTGTAAACCATCCGCCCCACAAACCCGCGAGCATAGAACAATTGAGCAAAGGTGTCATTCATCTCCAAGGGGGCATTACGATTCCAGGTATGGGACGGTGGTTTCTTTCCTAGCAATTGCGAAAACTCCTCATCAGAAATATTTCTGATGCTGCCCGAGTAGTATGATGGCAAAAGCTCTTTGTTATAAGGATTTGGTGCATTTGTGCCATCTATTTGCATAACCCCCTGCAACCGCGTATCCTTGGATGATGCGCCAATTATAACCTGATACTCTCCGCCCTCAATCTCGTACTTATTGGTTTCCACATTAAAATATCTAAAAGCCATATCGCTAAGCTCGATAACAACCCTTTTTTCTTCGCCTGCTTTTAGATGGACTTTTTTAAAACCCTTTAGCTCTTTGTCTGCACGAAAGACCTGTGCCGAGCTTAGGCCAATGTATAATTGTGCAATTTCTGCGCCATCATATTCGCCGGTGTTTTTGATTGTAAATGATGCGGTATTGCCATCAATCTCTAGGTTCGAATATTCGAAGCTTGTATAGCTAAGGCCGTAGCCAAAGGGAAACCGCACATTTACATCGGCTTTATCGTAATACCTGTAACCAACAAACACGCTCTCGCGGTATTCGGCGGTTTTTTCGGTACCCGGATAGTATGCCCGTGCCGACGTATCATCATAAGCAATGGGCCAGGTTTCTGCCAGCTTGCCTGATGGGTTGTTTTGGCCCATAATTGTAGCCGCCAGGGCAGATGCCCCTGCTTGGCCGCCGAGATAACCATGCAGCACGGCCTTGCATTTATCGAGCCATGGGGTTTCAAAAGGTGCGCCGCCGCAAAAAACAGCAACCACATTGGGGTTGGCGGCGGCCACGGCTTCCAGAACATCCACTTGGTTTTGATTCACGCGCATATGGGTTCTGTCACAACCTTCAATTTCGCTCATTTCATCCAAGCCAATGAACATAATTGCGATTTCTGCATCTTTTGCGGCATCTTTTGCCTGGGACAGTAGCTGCGCATTTGATTTGCCGTGACGGTCATAGCCTTTGCAGTATGTTACGCTCAAGCCTGATTGGGTCAAAAAATCTAAAGGTCTTTCGACTTTTGTTGGGTTAACAACACTAGAGCCGAAGCCCTGAAAGCGCGGTACATCCGCAAAATCACCTATAACAGCTACTTTTGTACCGGCCTTTAGCGGCAGGATTCCGTCGTTTTTAAGTAATACAATGCTTCGCTTTGCTGCTTCGCGGGCAAAATCGTGGTGTTCTTCTTCGTTAAAAGGGGCAGGGTTTTCTGGCAATTTCGTGGCAAACACCACAGATAGGTATGCATCCAAAATCTCGTCAATTCGGCTTTCGTCCAGCATCCCGGCACGCACCGCAGTTACAACCTCGCGGTCGCTATCGCCGCCGGTTTCGGGCATTTCTATATGCCCTCCGGCTTTCACGGCGGCAACACGGTCGTTGCTGCCGCCCCAGTCTGTAACCACTATGCCTTTAAAACCCCAATCTTTAACCAATATGTCCGTAAGCAAATGCGGGCATTCGCTGGCATATGTGCCATTAACTTTGTTATACGACGACATTATACCTAGCGCGCCGCCCTCTTTAACGGCGATTTCAAAGGCCGTTAGATAAATTTCACGCAGAGTGCGCTGGTCAAGCACAGAATCGCTATGTTGCCTAAGGGTTTCTTGATTGTTTACGGCATAGTGCTTTGGGCAAGCCGAAACACCCTGGCTCTGTATACCTCGTATAAAAGCCGCCGCCATCTTGCCCGCCAGCAGAGGGTCTTCCGAGAAATATTCAAAATTGCGGCCACATAACGGCGAACGCTTGATGTTAAAGCCGGGGCCAAGCAACATATTAACCCCATGAGAGACCGCCTCTTTGCCCAAATAACCGCCTAATTCCTCGCCTAGGTTTTCATCCCACGAATTTGCTATGGCAGATGCCGTGGGGTAGCATGTGGCAGGCAGGCTTTCGGCCAAACCCAGATGGTCGCCGCTTCCGGCCTGCTTTCGCACGCCATGGGGGCCATCTGCAAAGGTCATGGCAGGTATACCAAGCCTTTCAATGGATTTGGAGCGAAACTGCTCTCCGCCCGATAGGAGCGATGCCTTTTCTTCAAGGGTCATTTTGCCGATAATATCAGCGTATTGCATGGCCTACACCTCCCCGTCATCAACTGTTTTAGCCGACTGGGCAGTCTTGTGTTTGCGCACCCTGCAAAACATCAGAAATGAGCCGCCAGCGAGCAGTAGACCCATAACACCTGTGCCAACCCATTGGAGAACCATCCAGGTAGGCGGGGTAAAGTGTCCGATAGAACCCGGGGCAATGCCATTCATTGCGTTGGAATTGGCGACTGCAAACAGCACCCTGTGGGTAGCGCGGCGCATGTCGTATACAGCGGCGTTGGAGCTGGTGTCTTCAAATGTGCGGCCAACCAGAGAAAGGGTTAGGTCTGTACCCGCATAGATTGACTGGTTTGGGCTCATGTATGGATAGAGATTGAAATCCGAGATAACAAACCCCTCAAAGCCCCATTCATCACGAAGGATGGTTTGCATCAAGCGATAATCGCCGCCGGTCCATACAGCACCAATGCGGGTAAAGGCACTCATCACGCCCATTGCACCAATGGTTGTGGTTTCTATTTGGCCACCAACCAAATGTGGTACTTCGAAGGTGGAATTTTTAATTGGCATTTCAAATGCGGGTAGATAGACCTCCCGCAGGGCCTGTTCTGTAAGCCATTGAGCCAAGCCGTTGGTTTTGCGGTTCATTTCCTGCTCGTTTACGGCAAAGTGCTTTAGCATGGTGTATACTCCAAATTCGCCTAGGCCAGAGGAAACCTCGGTGGCCAGTGCGCCGGACAGGAATGGGTCTTCGGAATAATATTCAAAATTACGGCCGCCAAAGGGCGAGCGGTGTAGGTTAAGCCCGGGAGCATACCAACCGGAAACGCCCAGATGTATTGCCTCATTGCCCATCATGCGGCCTTGTGCCCGGGCAACTTCTACATCCCAGGTTTGGGCTATCAGGGCTTGCGAAGGATAGGCCACACCCTGAACCGCCTCTGAAATAAAAGAGCTAAACCCGGCAGGCCCATCAACGTCAATTGTCTCAGGCTTGGAGATTGAGGCAATTGGTGCGGTGCGGTAAGCCCCGAAGGCAAGCAGGTCAATCATCTCGTTAACAGTAAGGGAGTCAAGAAGCTCCGCCCATAGAGGGTCGTAAAAAGGCAAGCCGCGCAAATCCGCTAGTGTTAGGTCGGAACGGACACCTGTTGCGGGTCGTGCGCCGTCGAATCTGTCGGCGCGGGCCTCATAATCCCAAGGCTGAAAATCGTTTATAATCATGTCGTTAGCAATGAACAAATCCGGGGTTGGGACAGTTGGGAAAGTGCCTGCGAAGTCCCTGCGAGATAGCTCCAAAATACGGCCCTCTGCGGGAGCTTGGGTAAACATACCCGATACCTCGTCAAATAGATTCGTTGCGGGAATATAGTCGGTTCTGCGAGCGTTATCTCCCTCAAACACATGCATTTGGGGCTGATTAAATGTGATAGCTACTGTACCCTCTGCCACGGTGTTAGAATTGTTGCGCACAGTCAGTTGGTGCTGACCCGGCAGCATAACCCAAGCGCGGGCATTGCGATGGTCGTAGGATGCTAAGGACTCGACAGGTACGGTGATGGTTACATCTTCGTAACTACCAGGAGCAATTAAATCCGTTTTGGCAAATCCGCGTAACACCACATGGGCGACCTCGATATTAAGAGCCGGATCCCAAGGGGCGGTGTGGTAAAGCTGAACAACATCACGGCCGGCCACATCACCGACATTTCTAACCCTAACGGTAACGTCGATGTCGCCATGTATATCACCCACCGCGTAGGAAACGATCTCCCAATCAAAATCGGTAAAGGACAGTCCAAAGCCAAATGGGAACACAACGGCTTCGTCAAAGTCCAAGAAACCCTCATAGGCGGCGGTTTCATACCAGCGATATCCGATGAAAATGCCCTCGGCAAAGTTTACAAAAGGGGCAGCCCCTGTTTGCAACCAGTTTGGGGTTGCCATTTCGAAAGTAACGCGGTCTACCGTGGCTGTTGGATAAAAGACAGTTAGATTTTCGTAGTTGAAATTGCCGAAATTAACAAAGGTAGGATTGGCACTGAAATCCCGCGCCCAGGTTGCAGCGGTGCGGCCTGATGGGTTGATCTCGCCTGTTAAAATCCTAGCAAGTGAATTCATGCCGGTAAGACCGGGAAAGCCCGCAATAAGAATGGCGTCGATGTTTGGGTCATCAACCAGCTCGCCAATCTCCATAGTGGTGGAGACGTTAAGGACAACAACAACCGTGTTAAAATGCTGCTGTGCCAGGGCAATTGTTTGGCGTTCGGCATGATTAAGCTGTAGCTGATGCTGACCGGGTGCGGCATGGTCATCCCAATTGGTCATATCCATGGTAAGGTCGTCGCCTTCGCCGCCGGGGCGGCCTATAAACACAATCGCAGCATCGTTGTATTCCGCAAAGGTGTCGATATATTCGTTATAAAATTCGATAGGCGGCTCGCCTATATAGAATGTGGATGCCAGGGGATTATCCATAGCGGATCTGCCCCGCGGGTTGCCCGCCCGCATGTGAGTCCATTCGGCCAATGTCTCATACAGATAGGGGTTAACGTTGAAACCGGCATTTTCTAGGCCCATGCGAGGGGTAATTGCAGTACGGGTATCAACCGCACCGGAACCCGAACCGGACAAGATAGGGTCTGCGGATGAACGGCCAAATAGGGTTACATTCCGTATATTTGCGGGCAGGGGCAAAGCCCCCTCGGGATTATGCGCAAGCACAATGCCCGAAGCCGCAATATCTTCAATTAAATCGCGGGAAGCCTGAATGACCTCGGCCTCGGTGGCAAAATCAGACCGTACAAAATCCAAATCCCAGCCTGCGGCCTCTGGCGGGTTTTCGAAAGTCCATGTGCCCGCACCAAACTGAGAGGCCACCGCAGTACTAAACATATTAAGCCCTACATTGACAACTATGGTTAAGACGAGAAAAAAAGCCAGCACAGGAATCCAAATTCTTAAAAATTTCTTGTTGGACATTAGTTACCTCCTGTGATTACTCCGTCTTGGTTGATAAACCAAGAAAGGCCGGTTTCGGCGGAAACAACCTCTATTTCAAAGTTGCCATTGCTGATGCTGACAGTACGGGTGTTGCGCTGAACCAAATCTGAAGGGAAGAAAGGAACAACCAGCAGGCCGTATTTCATCTCCGGAGAGGGCACATCGTCGGCAAGCATAATTTGCTCCCATGCGTTGTCGCCCCAGTATAGGTTTTCGGATACAGCCGCAAGGGCGTCCTGCAAATCTTGATATACATCTACATATGCATCTTCTTCCACAGGAGCTTCTTCTTCGGCAGGGACATCTTCTTGGGTTGCAGGGGCTGGGGTTGCAGGAACTGTGGTGGTGGCCGCATCATCGGAGCCGCAAGCGGCCATGGCAAACAACAGGCCGACAGCAACCAACATAGCAAAGAAAGTTTTTACAATTCTAAAATTTTTCATGATAACACTCCTTTAAATTTGATTATATTTCGTGAGCAACGAAGGGAACTAGGCGGACACCCTTTATAGGTATCCGCCCGTTCCTATTCTTGCAAAGATACTTGATTAGTTAATAGGGCCAGAGAAATTCAAACCAAACCCAAAGCCCCAGGCATTGCCCGCGGAATCCACAAAAGGATCGGTATCGGCAATATCTTCAAGCTGCCGTTCGACTGCATTCATGTCGGCAGGCATGGTCATTGGCAGGCGGCCGGAAGGCTCGCGAAGACCAAGGCCAACCTCTATCAGGGCTTGGTCGGATATTCCAAAGCCAAGGAGGATTGCGCTAGAGGCTTCGTAAATCTCTACCGGAACAAAGGTAGATGAACCAACGCCACGTACCAACGTTATTACAGGAACACCAAGGTCGGCGGCTATAGCTGCTGCTCTTTCGAAAGAAACCAGATGCTCGGCATTAGAAATACGAGCCGTATTGCCGAAATATGAGCGGTTTTCTCTAGTGCCATCAGCTTGTGGCATACCGGAAATTGAGACCTGGCGCACATATGGGCCATCGGCAGTATATACACCCCATTGTAGTGAAAGCGGCAGCCACTGGCCATCGCTAAAGCCGCTGGATGAGAACTGCGAGCCATTGTTTGGCGTGTCCATACCAACCAGAACAATATCAACGCCTGCCAGCTGCTCGGCGGATGGCGGTATAAACTCTTCCACGTTGCCATCAGCATCAAGAATAATCTCGTCAGTTAAGACAGTACCAAAGAAATGCTCAAGGATACCGATGTCCAGGGTCGCGCCAGAGGTTTCGTTGGCAGGCCCAAAGGCTGCCCAGCCGATATCCAAAGAAGCGGGAACATATACTGTCATGTTTGCCCAATCGGCGGCATTGCTGGAAGCAACAGAACCATCGTTACTTAACATTATAACAGATGCAAGCTGGGCTGCAAAGCCTGCGGCTTGTTTTTCGGGTGCGCCAACTATAGCTAGAGAAGCTGCAAGGTCGAGGAAGGGGTTTTCGTATAGGCCTGTCTCGAAGAAGAAGCTAGACAGGATGCGAACGCCGGATTCTTCCCAGCGAGTGCGGGCATCTATTGGAAGATTGCCAAGCTCGTAAGCACGTTGCCACATTTGGAAAGCACCATCTACACCGTAAACGGTAATAGGGCCGCCTTGGTCCGGAGGACGGTTTTGGGTCCAGTCGCCGCCAATAACAGGCTGCATAACATTAAGACCACCAAACATATCCATGCCATTTACCAACAGAACAAAAATTCTTTGTGCCATAGCAAGGCGTTGCTCTTCAAGAATTTCTTCGGTTATTTCGGCGGCAGGCATACCCCACGCCCAGTCTGCTATAAATTCATCGCCGTGGGTGCCCCAACCGGTAGCAAGGAAGCCGCCGGGGTTGTTGGTTACAGCCCAGTCGGTAACTATTGCGCCTTCAAAGCCAAGATCTTGGCGCAGGAAGTTCATAACATCAACATTAAAGCCGGTAGATATGCCTCCGTCAACCGCTATGATATTTCCTTCGCGGTCGCGGGTTTGGGTTGACCACAGCACATTGCCGTCGCGGTCAAGAGCAATTGGATAACCTGTCATAACACCGGCAGAATGCATGGCATCAGCAAACACATTGAAATGGTCAAGCTGTCCGCCGCCCGGGAATACATCAAAAGAGCCCGGTGACATATGGGCTATACGGCCACCTTCGTTTGCTCCGTCGCCGCCAAAGTGCTTGATCATTGTGGCAACAGACTCGCTGCCCCAAATGTCTTGGCCATATGAGTTTTGGAAGCCATCAACATACACAGCGGCAAGTTGACGAGCCCAGGTCACATCTTCACCCAGGGTGCCTTCGTTGCGAATCCAGCGAGGGTCTGTGGCTAGGTCAACCTGTGGTGAAAGTGCGGTAACAATGCCCAGGGCACGATACTCTGCAGAAGCCATTTGGGCGAAATTGAGCATATATTGGGTGTTGAATGTGGCAGCCAAACCAAGGTTGCCCGGCCAGCCGGAAATTTCGCCGTCGGCATCATAAATAGCTGCGCCGGCAGTAGAGCGCGGATCTGATGCTATGTTAATAGGAATAAGAGGTTGCTGTGCTGTACGAACAGACTCTGCAAAAGCCTGCATTTGGTTATTCCATTGCACATTTGGCTCTACATAGGAATCGCCTGCATTAAGGATAAGGCGCAGATGGTTGTCGCCAATCCACTCTTGGTGGGCTGCCGTCATCAAATCAGCCGAATTGGTGTGGCCAGAAAAGAGCATAAGGCCCGAAAGCTGCTCTACTGTAAGCTGAGACACCAGGTCTGCTGCGCGAACTTCGGCAGGCAAACGCCAGTCTTCCCAAATTTCCAAATCGTCGCTGCCGCTCATATTGCGGAAGGCAAACTCGTAATCGCCATCTTGGATTACAATTAGATCAATGCCGCTATCAGCAGCAAACGAAAGCGTAGCACCACCGCCGGGGTTTTCTACCACATAGAAGGTGGTTAGCCCATCGGTTACTTGGTGCATAGTGAAGCTATACAGGGCCTGGCCCGCAGTAGCATCGTCTTCGACCTCGTCCTGAACCTGGTCTTCTTCTTGCGCAACCTCATCGGTCTGAACCTGGTCCTGTACGATGTCATCGGTGTCGTTGTTGTTAAGCACTACTGCAATTACTATTCCAATTATAACCAGAGCAGCCACGATAGCTATGATGATTATGTTTCTTTTACTCATTTACTGTTCCTCCTTAATTAAAGAAATTAGTTAATCGGCCCAGAGAAGTTTAAGCCAAACCCAAAGCCCCATGCATTGCCCAAGGAATCCACAAAAGGAGCATGGTCCATCGGAACGTCCTCATAAGAGGCTTCTACAGCATCCATGGAGGCAGGCATACCAATAGGAAGGCGGCCATTGGGTTCGTGAAGGCCAAGGGCCACTCGTATTACTGCTTCTTGTGCCACATGATAGCCAATCAAAATAGAATTGGCATCACTATAAATCTCTGTAGGTATAAAAGTTGCTGCACCACCAGCATGTAGAACAACGATGATTGGGATATCCCGGCCGGATGCGGCCACGGCAGCCACAGCTCGCTCAAAGGTATCCAAATGGCTCTCGTTTGACGCAGTACCGGTATTGCCGAAATAGGAGCGGTTTTCTCTGCTGCCGTCCTCCAAAATCAAACCACCGATTGATACGCGGCGTACATTATCACCATCGGCGGTATAAGGCCGCCATTGCAATGAACGCGGGAAAAATTCTCCTGTAGCGGCGTTAAATCCACTCCCTGCCTGCGGTGTGGTCATGCCAATAAGTATCAAGTCCACATTGCTAAGGTCAGGCATAATAAATTCTTCAACACCATCACCTTCAGGGGTAAGCACAACTTCATCAGTAACCACAGCCCCAACAAGGCCTTCCAGTACGTTAACGCTAAGCGAAGGGCCTGCATTGACAGTAAAGGTATCGGTCTGCCAGTTGTGGGTTCTGCTGTAGTTTGCAGGAACATACACAGTAAGCCCGGCTAGACCAGCTAAATCTTGGGCGGCAATAACGCCATCATTTTTAAGCATAACCACCGAGTTAAGCTGGGCATCTATGCCTGCATCAACTTTAGCTTGCGAACCAACAATCGCAAGGGAGTCTTCAAGAACCACAAATGGGTTGTCGAACGTATCTGCTTCAAACATCAGGTTAAGTACACGTACACCGGTTTGACGCCAGCGCGCTTGGGCATTAATGTTTTCGTCACCGGCTTCGTAGGCTGCTTGCCATACATCATAGGCTTCTAAAACACGCGCAAGATTATTCATACCACCAAACACATCCACACCGGCAGACAAAATACGGTAATATTCATATGCAGGTATGCCTGCCCAGGCCTCTTGCTCAATCCCCCAACGACGACCGGCAGGTAGCAGTGGGCGTTCGGGGTCGGCTGGTACAAACCAGTCAGTAACTATAACGCCTTCCCAGCCCAAATTGCGCAGTAATTCAATTTCTGCCCTGTTGTACGCGACAGACCATGCATTGTCACCCCAAATAGGATTACCATTAATATCAATGTTAACCGCAAAGGAAGTCATAACAGCCGCCGAATTAAGACCGGCCATGAAGACCGCCAAGTGGTCATCCTGTGCGCCACCGGGGAATACCGAAAATGCTCCAGAGCCATCTAGTGCCGTAGATGCGCGCCCGCCTTCGCCAGCACCATCAGCCGGGAAGTGCTTTATTGTGGTTGCGACGCCGTTGCCTTGCATGGCATTAACAAACACCTCTGTTAAATCAGAGGCAAGGCTAACGCTCTCTCCAAAGGTTTGCCAGTTGCGACCCCATCGTGGGTCGGAAGCCAAATCAACCTGCGGGCCAAGAGCCCAGCGAATACCAAGTGCGCGGTACTCCTGCGCCTGCATTCCGGCAGCACCTTGTACCAGCGCAACATTATGAGTGGCCGCCAAACCCAGGTTTTCCGGCCATTGCGAAACAAACTGGCCTGTACCGGCTTCTATAAACGCGCTGCCATCCAAAGCTAGGGTGTGACCACCCAGCGGGGTAGAGCGAGGATCCGAGGCAATTATTGCCGGGATAAGGGGCAACCCGCTTGCCACGGATTCTGTCTCGATAAAAGCTTGAATTTCGTTATTCCAAAGTACAGAGTTGGCCACATTGTTATCGGCAGCGTGGAGAAGTGAACGAACATGGCTATCACCTATGTAATCACGTTGCAGAGGGCTTAGGCCATCCACCACCGAAAATTCGTGGGGGCCAAACAGCATCAAACCGGATAGTTGTTCGATGTCAAGCCTTGCTGCCAAGTCTTGCGCCCGCTCCATTGGGCTTAAACGCCAATCCTCAAAGGGATTTAAGATCCCATCACCACTAAGGTCTCTAAATGCATATAAACGACCATTTTCCTCTATTTCGATGAGACCAATGCCGGAATCAGCCGCAAAGCTTAGGGTTGGGCCATTGCCGGGGTTTTCTACCACATAAAAAGTGGTTCGTCCATCTGTTACCTGACGCATAGTGAAGCTATACAGGGCTTGGCCCGGAGCTTCGTCGGCATCATCGGCTTGATCTTGATCTTGATCCTGGTCTTGCACAACATCATCAGCCTGGGCTTGATCTTGTGCAGCGTCATCAGAGTCGGCGTTATTGTTAACCAATACCGCAATCACTATTCCTGCTATAATCAGGACAGCAAGGACAGCTATGATGACTATGTTTCTTTTTTTCATTTACCATTCCTCCTTTTTGGTGTTATAGCCGCACAACTTTAATTTACCGCATAATTATTTCTCAATGCGAGCAATGCTTCAAGGTTGCATTGAGAAATAATTATGCTACTTCTTGAGTTGTGCGGCTATACAACTATGGCGAAGTTAATAAAAAATGGCTACCGTACGGTTTAACGGCAGCCATGGGGCGAATGAGGTTCATTCGCCCCGCAGTTGCTATGTCAATTACTATTACAACCTTACTTCGTCAGTTTAATTGTAACATGGTTTGCTCTGAAGGAAGTGTACTATGGATAATCTGTCAATATTTAAGGATAATCTGCACAAGAAAATAAACAACTATTGTGATATTATACAAAAAGATGAGGAAAAAGATGATGAATATAGCAATATTACTTTGGCATAACTATTTGCAAGACAAACCAGTCGTCTTTCTCTTCTACGCTCATTGTTCCATTATATTTGTCCGAAACATATTTTACACTCTTTAGGCCGTATCCATGATATTTCGTATCCGGCTTTGTGGTGGCAGGCAGGCTGCCTTCGAAACAAAGATTGCCTATCATATAGTTTTCAAAGCGGATAACAAGATAGTCAAGCTTAGAAAAAATAGCAACATGAATAAGCCGCTTTTCCGGGTCCGCAATTTGTTTGGAATGTTCGATTGCATTGTCAAGGGCGTTGCCAAATACCGTGCAGATATCCATCACATCCATAAAATTAAGCAATGCACCGTTAGCTACACATGTTAAGCTAATTGAATTTTCATTACAGCGCATGCCATTATCAGTTAGGATTGTGTCCAGCACAGGATTTCCGGTTTTAAACATTGTTTCATATTCTTTGATATCTTTTTCCATCGAATCAAGGAAAATATTTCGTCTTTCGGGGTCTTGTTCGGCTCTTAAATATGCAATTTTGTGCTTTAGGTCATGGTAATTACGGTTAATATACTCCTGTTTGTCCTTAGCGTGCTGATATTGCTCTGACTGACTGCGCAGTATGCTTTGGACTGCGCCAAGCTCTTGTTGAACAGACATCTCTCGGCGGGCAAAATTGTATACCCCAAGAAAAAGCAGGCCACACAAGCCCATAATTGTGCGTATGTTAAATATTTCACGATGATAATGTCCGCTAAATGGTGTTTGGGTTGTCAAAAAACCTATATTGCTTATTGTAAATACACTTATGCCAATTAAAGAGACAATTATCAAATGACGCGAGGTTATGTACAATGCCGCGTCGCGAAGGGCGATATGCTTTATTATTAGCCTGGCTCCCACAAAAACAGCGGCATAGACCATGCATAACAAGGCTATTGCTTGCAACAGGGGACCATCATTGAGCGGCCACAAAAAGCAATGGATTTGCCACTCTAGGGAAGCGGCAAATTCGGCCAACACAACAGCATGAACGGTATAATAACATGCATCTATTTTCGGAATATCGCAAGAAAAAAATATGAATGTAAACATGAGAACCCAAGATAAGGACATGAACAATAACCACAATGGCCCTGATGCCTCGGAAGTAGTTACCAGAAGCGCCGATTGCAGTACAAGAAAAAGGGCGCAAATCCCTAATAATTTAAAACTAGGCATATGCCCTTTGTTAAATCCGGTTACAAAAACGACGCAGGAAAGCCACTGGGCCAAAGCCGTATAAATACGTGGTATATCCGGAAGCTCCTCTATCATTTTGTTGTCTCCCCAATGTATTTAATCAACGCTGCTTCAAAATCTGCCCTACGAGAACGGCTTAAAGAGATTTGCGCTTCGCCGACTATGGCGCAGCCGTCCCTTATGGCGTCCACATGCCGTAAATTTATAAGACAGCCATTATTCCCTTTTGAAAAATTCATGTCTTTTAGCTCGGCCTCGGCGACCTTCAAAGTGCTGTAAGTTACCAATTTTTCGTTAACAGTATGGTATGCCAGCAAGTTCTTTTGGCTTTCGATGTATTTAATATCTGCAACATCCAGTTTTTGCACGCCCCTGTTAATTCGTACAGCGATATACTGCGCGGCAGCTTTGTTAAGCCTAGAAATTGCTTTGTTTAAGCGTTGGCTTAGTGCAAAATAGCTAACAGGCTTTAAAATGTAATCCAGAGCTCCAACTTCATAGCCTTTTATTGCATATTGTGCCATGCTGGTAACAAAAATAATAATTACTTCGTCATCAGATTTTCGGATTTCTTCGGCAGCACCCATTCCGTCCAGCAGTGGCATTTCTATGTCCATAATAATAATATCATAAGATTTGTTGCGTTTTTCAACAAGCATTGCGCCATCGGTATAAACATCAAAGGATATATCGCTATCACTCTCGGCGTTATACCGATTAATATATTCTGTCATCATGCGGATATCATTTTCGTTGTCCTCGACAATGGCAATTCTAACCACTACATTTCCCTCCATAACATTAAAGTTACCCATCATCCACTTAACCTCACTATACACCCAAACCATCAGTTTGTCAAGGGTAGCGTAGTGCTGGAAGTGGACATTTGCGTCGTTTTCATTTCTGGATTGCTTCGGGCTTTATGGTTCATGGCCTTTGTGCTGACATTGCCCTCGCAATGACGTTGCTGGAGGATACAGTCTCATACCAACTTGCGTTCTATCAAGAACGTCATTGCGAGGACAATTATAAAAGCATAGATGGGGATATAAAGCCCGAAGTAATCCAGTGACGCATTTCCTCATCAATGCAAATTGTACACTCTTATAGCACTTGGCTATATGACAAAAAAATTTTACACAGATTTTACACAATGCTTATTTATTTTTAACATAGATGAGATATACTTCTAAATGTAAGTAGATGTGTTCTGAAACCTGAACAAGCTTCGCGAAAAACGCGTTGAACCGTCGCGCTTTTTCGCTCGCAAAATGAGGTTTCATACCGACTTGCAATCTTAGCAATGCTTAGCGCGCAGGCCTGTATGCTGTAGCTGTGCGCGATACGGTCTGCGCGGTTAGCATTGTTTTGATTGCAAGTCGGTTTCAGAACACGTCTAGTACAAAACAACAAAAAAGAATTATCCAAATTTAGGAGGAAAAATGATGAAAAAAGGTATTATGAAAGTCCTTATGGCAGCGATGTTGTCGGTATTTGCTTTTGCATTGGTAGGTTGCGGTGGTAATGGCGAAGCTGCTGCCACGCCGACACCATCACCAGCAGATGCACCGGCCGCAGCTACCCCGACACCTACCCCTGCTGCGCCAGAGACAACCGATACAGCAGATCCTGTTAGTTCAGGCGGTGATATAGTGGTGGCCGGCTCGACTACAGTTGCTCCTGTTGCACAAGCATTAGCAGATGCTTTTATGGCAACTCACCCGGGGTATAACGTAGAAGTGCAAAGCATGGGTACAGGTGCAGGTATGACAGCGGCAATTGAAGGTGTTGCCGATATAGGTCTTGCTTCGCGCAACCTGAATGATGATGAGCTTGCAACCCTTGGTTTTATAACTTTCGCTATAGATGGTTTGGCAGTAGTTACCCACGAATCTAACCCAATTTCCAATCTTTCCTTCGACGATATCCGTGGTATTTTCTTAGGAGAAATAACAAACTGGTCAGAGGTTGACGGAAATGATGCAGAAATAATCGTAATTTCTCGTGAATCCGGCTCCGGTGCCAGAGGCGGCTTTGAAAGCATGGCAGATGTTGCTGATGAGGTTATGTATAGCTTGATAGGCACAGGTTCCAACGGTGTTTTAACATCTGTTGAACAAAACGTAAATGCAATTGGCTATGTTACATATGGGTTGATTGCAGGCCGCGGTGTTTCTGCTGTCTCTGTGGATGGCATACCTTTCTCCGGTGCTGCTGCTGCTGATGGTACTTATCCATTTGCTATAGGCTTTCATATGGCTTTCCAGTCAGCCGGCGTTAACGAACAAACTCAAACATTCCTAGATTGGGTTATGTCCCCACAAGGCCAAGCTATTGTGGCAGCTGAAGAATATGTTCCTGCTGCATAATAAAAATTTCAAGGAGATAAATCCGATGACTTCTGCTTCTGTTGAACAAGGCGATAAATCAAAAAATGATGCATCGTTAAAGAGCAATCGGAGCGTTAGAGCAACAGAGGCTATCACCAAGATATTATTCTTGGTGTGTAGCCTCGTTTGTGCCCTAACGCTGTTTATTATAATTTTCTTTATTTTTACTAATGGAGTGCCAGCAATATTGGAAGTTGGCCCTATAAATTTTATATTAGGAAGAACTTGGGCTCCTACACATGGTACTAATCCGCAGTTTGGCATGATGCCGATGCTTTATGCAACTTTTGTAACAACCGTTTTTGCCTTTATCTTTGGCTCTCGCATTGGCAAGTGGGGTGCTATCTATTTAGCCTTTTTCTGTCCTAAAAAAATATATCGGCCCATTAAAACGATGGTGGAGCTTTTGGGCGGCATACCTTCGGTTTTATACGGCTTCTTTGGTGTGGCCGTTATTTTGCCTTTTATCCGCAACAATTTTGGTGGCACGGGCAACTCTTTGCTGGCCGCTATTATTATATTAACTATGATGATCCTTCCCACGGTTATAAATCTAAGTGAAGCTTCTTTGCGGGCTGTCCCAAGCCATTTTTATGAAGGTGCGGTTTCCTTGGGTGCGTCAAAAACAGAGGCTATATTTAACATAGTTGTTCCTGCCGCAAAAGGCGGCATAAACGGGGCATATATATTAGGCATAGGTCGTGCCGTCGGAGAAACCATGGCTGTTATTATGGTTGCAGGCAACGTTTCTCGTATGCCCGGCAGCATTGGTGATTTTTTCCAGACAAGCACATTCCTTGCCCCGGTTAGAACACTAACTTCCGGCATTGCTATGGAAATGTCCTACGCTTCCGGTCTGCATAGAGACACTTTGTTCGGGATCGGGGTTGTTCTCTTCACAATCATAATTTGCTTAAACTTAACCCTCACAATATTGAACAAAAATCAAACTAATTATGCAAAGGACTCTTAATTCCGAAAGGATGGGTACAAAAATGTCTTCTAGACGTAAATTTAATAACATATTAAACTATTTTAAAGTGTATTTTGGCATAGGTGTTTCTATAATAATATTGTTTTCTATACTGATTTTGATAATTATCAACGGAATACAGCATCTGACTTTTGATTTTGTGTTCTCTTTAGATGCACCCCGCGGATTTAGTCTTATGCCTATGATAGTAACAACATCTATCATTGTTGCTTTAACCCTGTGCATATCTGTGCCTTTAGGAATTGGCGCAGCAATTTACCTTAACGAATATGCCAATCCGAGCTCAAAACTAGTTAGGGTTGTTCGCTCTTCTATAGAGACTTTAAGCGGTATTCCGTCGATAATATATGGCTTGTTTGGGTTTTTATTTTATGTTATTGTATTGGGATGGACCTGGTCTTTGCAGGCAGGCATATTTACGGTAGCTATAATGATATTGCCCATAATAATACGTTCTACAGAAGATGCCCTAAGAGCTATCCCTATGTCCTACCGAATGGGCAGCTATGCCCTTGGCGCAGGTAAATTTCATACGATACGAAAAGTGGTATTGCCTGCTGCCATAAATGGTATATTGGCTTCTATAATTCTATCCATAGGGCGTTTGGTTGGAGAAACAGCAGCACTTTTGCTAACAGCAGGCACGCTGCTTGATATGCCAAACAATTTAAGAAGCTCTGGAGCTACTCTTTCTGTTTTTATGTATTTGATAACTGTAGAGCACGGCGATATGCAAAGGGCCTATGCAACAGCTATAGTTCTAATGTCATTGGTTCTCTGCCTTAATTTGCTTGCTAATTTTTTGGCGAGAAAATTAAAGAAGGTATAAGAAAGGATAAAATTCTATGAATACTTTTGAAATTAAGAATGTAGATTTGTTTTATTCGGATTTTCAGGCCCTTTATAATGTCAACCTTACTGTGAAGAAGAACGAAATCACAGCACTTATCGGCCCTTCCGGCTGCGGCAAATCTACCCTAATCAAAAGCTTAAATCGCATGAACGACCTTATTGACGGCTGCCGAATAACGGGTAAAATTTTGCTTAATGATGTGGACATCTATAAAGACATGGATGTTAATGTTCTGCGCAAACGGGTAGGCATGGTATTCCAAAAACCAAATCCCTTTCCGATGTCGATCTACGATAACATTGCGTATGGCCCGCGTGTACACGGCATAAAATCCAAACAGCAGTTAGATGCTATTGTTGAAAAATCCCTGCGAGATGCCGTTATTTGGGACGAAACCAAGGATAGGCTGAAAAAAAGCGCATTAAGCTTGTCCGGAGGGCAGCAGCAAAGGCTATGCATTGCCCGCGCTTTATCTGTAGAGCCGGAAGTGCTGTTGATGGATGAGCCTACATCGGCTCTGGACCCAATTTCTACAGCCAAAATAGAGGAATTGGTAATGGAGCTAAAGCAAAAGTATACGGTTGTTATTGTAACACACAATATGCAGCAAGCTACAAGGATTTCTGATAACACAGGCTTCTTTCTGATGGGTGAGCTGGTAGAATTTGGTGAAACAGAACAAATTTTTTCTATGCCCAAAGATAAACGATGCGAAGATTATATAACAGGGAGGTTTGGTTGATGCGAAGCAGATTTGATGAGCAGCTGGCAAAATTAAACGATATGATGATAGAGATGGGTGCGTTGATTGAAAAAACTATCACATTGGCAACTGAAGCACTTAAAGAGCAAGACGTGGAACTGGCAAAAAAAGCTATTGCCCTTGAAGATGAAGTAGACCTAATGGAAAAAGACATCGAAGCTCTATGCATGAAGCTTCTCTTGCAGCAGCAGCCCGTGGCCAGAGATTTGCGGCTTATTTCTGCCGCACTAAAAATGATAACCGATATGGAGCGCATCAGCGACCAAGCCGCTGACATATCGGAAATCGTTATCATGATGGCAAAAGCACCATATATCCAAAAGCCGGAACGCATACCTAAAATGGCGGCGGCTACTGTGAAAATGGTAACAGATAGCATTGATGCTTTTGTGAGAAAGGATTTACAGCTTGCGCAAGAAGTGATAAAATATGATGATGTGGTAGATGGGCTCTTTGACGAGGTAAAATTTAAATTAGTTGAGCTGATGCGTGCTGATAACTCTAATAGCGAACAATGTATTGATTTTCTAATGATAGCAAAATATTTTGAACGCATAGGGGACCATGCTTGCAATATAGCAGAATGGGTGATATACTCCATAACAGGTCAGCAAGTAGAGAAGCAATAGGAGAGGAACAATATGGCAAAGATTTTTCTGGTAGAGGATGACGATAGCATCCGGGAAATAGTTCTTTACGCACTACAATCATCTGGATTTGATGTGTATGGATTTGAAAGCGGAGAGGATTTCTTTGTAGCACTAGAAAAAGAATCGATTGCGCCCAATCTGATTGTGCTTGACATCATGTTGCCAAGGGATGATGGGCTAACAATATTGAAAAAGCTGCGTCAAAGTTCGCGATATAGCGAAATACCGGTTATTATGCTAACGGCTAAAAGCAGCGAAGTAGACAAAGTGAAAGGGCTAGACCTAGGGGCGGATGACTATATAACCAAGCCTTTTAGTGTTATGGAACTTGTATCACGAACCAAAGCGGTGCTGCGCAGAAGTGTTCCTCCTTCAACCGAACCTCAAGATTTGATATATCAAAACATACACCTCGACCTTGTGCGGCGCACCGTCATGGTGGATGACAAGGAGGTTGTTCTAACCTTCAAGGAATATGAATTGCTGCATTATTTAATGACGAATAAAGGCGTTGCGTTAAACAGAGACAAGTTGATGGACACGGTTTGGGGTTATGACTTTGAAGGTGAAAGCCGCACAATAGATGTTCATATAAGGTCGCTTAGGTCTAAGCTGGGAGAGGCCGGAAAAAACATAAGGACCATTCGTAATTTGGGATATAAGTTGGGGGAATAGTCTATGCAAAAACGTATTTACATTAATTTTCTGGCATTGATACTACTTTGTACCCTGCTCTTAGTGACATCTTTTAGCCTGTTATTTTTTAACTCAGCTCAATCCCATGAAATGACAGCAATAAGAACCAAGGCATACTTAATGGCCGAACTGCTAAACCAGGGTATCGACAATTTTCCAACCGAAACTGTCCGCACTACAATTATAGCGCCGGATGGTCTGGTACTTATGGACAGTCACGCTCAGGCAGAGCGGTTGGGAAGCCGCGCCGACCGCGAGGAAGTTATAGATGCACTACACTATGGAAGCGGAGAGGCCATACGCACCTCCGGCGTTCTAGACGGTGCAACATTTTATTATGCTATAAGATTGCAAGATGGCAATGTTTTGCGCCTATCTCTCACTCTAAATAGCCTTGGGCAGATGTTTACGACCATTTTGCCTGCTCTTGTTGCGGCAACGGTAGTGATTCTAGCATTGACACATATAATCGCCCGCACATTGACGCGTAAGATAATAAAGCCCCTTGGTGCAATAGATTTAGAAAGCACTAGCGATAGCTATGCTGATTACGCAATCAATGATTTTTATGATGAACTATTGCCTTTTCTAAGTAAAATCAACAATCAGAAACAGGAAATAGAGCGGCAACTAGCCGCGCTTAAAAATCGTGCTGATACCATTGAAGCCATTACTGCAAATATGCAAGAAGGACTTATACTCCTTGACCAAGACGGTTTGATTTTGGCCGCCAACAATAGCATATTAGGAATCTTTAATATTAGCAGAGAGCAAGACGTAATCCAAAAGAATGTGTTGCATATATATCGTGATGCCGAGTTTAGTCAAGCAGTTAGCAAATGCTTGAAAGGCAGCCACCTAGAAATGACCTTATTGCGAAATAACAGAATTTATAATATACATCTAAACCCCGTTTGCAGAGACGGGGCTTGCCAAGGAGCCATAATATTTTTCTTAGATAAGACCGAGCAGCACAAAGCCGAAAACCTTCGCCGCGAATTTTCTGCAAATGTGTCTCATGAACTAAAAACACCCCTTACCACCATCTCTGCATTATCCGAGATGATGGTAAATGGTATGGCCAAAAGCGAAGATTTTGTGGGCTTTGCAGACAAGATATCGGTCCAGGCGCGTCGCCTCATCAACATTATCGAAGATATAATCCGACTTTCCGAATTTGATGAAAGTAAGGTAGAGCGCGAGTTTGATACCTGCGATATTTATGAACTGGCCCAAAGTGTAATATCTGCACTTCAAGATAAAGCTGACGAGAAAAATGTAACCTTAAAGCTCGAAGGTCAGCCAATATCGCTATCAGCAAACTGTCGTTTAATTGATGAACTTCTTTACAATCTGGTTGACAACGGAATTAAGTACAACAAAGAAGATGGCTCTGTAACAGTCAGCTTGCTCTCGGATAAATCGTGGTGCAAAATAACTGTAACTGATACAGGTATCGGCATCCCAAAAGAGCATCAAGGTCGCATATTTGAACGCTTCTATCGTGTGGATAATTCACGCTCAAAACGTACTGGTGGCACAGGGCTTGGGCTATCAATTGTGAAGCATATTGCAGAGCATCATAATGGCGGGGTTGTTTTGGAAAGCACAGAGGGTGAAGGTACAACTGTGGTATGCTATCTAAGAACCTATCTTCAGTAATGGGTTGTGCGGGTTTTCGAGCTGATCTTTCGCCAATCAAGGAGATTGCGACGACGCAAAGCCAAAGCTTTTGTTAGGAGCAATCGACGCAGAGTGGCGGAAT
>Ga0131853_10003103_pt1 | contig 29811 bp, 30 predicted proteins | sample TergutLab28metaG_FD_92764 | JGI IMG/M metagenome (GOLD analysis project Ga0131853, IMG submission 92764) | Labiotermes labralis P1 segment gut microbial communities from Petit-Saut dam, French Guiana - Lab288 P1 (version 2) (version 2) | ecosystem: Host-associated > Arthropoda: Insects >... | reverse complement strand
GTGGTAATATCCTTCTGCCTTGTAATTAATTGGTACGCTGAATTTACGCAAGCCCAATTTCTCGACGCGAACACCGCTTCCTGCCATCTTCTTGACCATGTCAACAAGTGCGGTACGCTTTTCGTCCGTTTTGCCACTGTCAAGAATCAGCATTAGTTCATATTGTTTCTTCATTTTTTCCTCCTCATGGTCTTTGGCAAGGTGTTCCTTGCGAAGATGATAGCTAGTTTACTTGATAAATTTCGTCTTTGCAAGGACTTTTAGTCCTTGGCGAAAGTTTTCGCATAAAGCCCCTTTGCTTCTTTGATAATTTTTTTTGCCTCGGCCTTGCCTTGAACAGGCAAGATTTCAACCACACTGCCATCCCCTACCCCTTTGTACACCTGCATGAAGTGACTAATTTCATCGATGAAGTCTGGGTTGACTTGACTGATATCTGTTAGAGGTTTTCGATAGATTCCTTTCTTGTGCAGAGGGACAGCGATGATTTTCTCGTCACGCTCGCCATCGTCAATCATTTCCAGGACTCCCACAGGGGTACACTTTATAATTGACATTGGTTCAACAGGTTCACTCATAAGAACTAGGACATCCAAAGCATCTCCATCTTCGGATAGCGTTCTTGGGATAAAACCATAGTTACATGGATAGTGTGTTGCTGTTGCCAATACTCTGTCCAGCACTAAAAGACCTGTTTCCTTGTCAACTTCATACTTTAGTCGACTGCCTTTTTTAATTTCAACAACTACAAAGAACTCGTCTTCTTTTACAAATTTTTCGTCAATATCATGCCACGGGTTCATCTTGCACCTCTGTCTTTTCAACTTTCTTTGTTGCAGGTTTTTTTGCAGCAGCTGCCTTTTTAACAGGTGCTTTTGCACTGTCACGCTTTTTCTCTTTTACACGAGTTGCTGCTTTACCAGTCAGGTCACGGACATAATATAACTTAGCACGACGAACAGCACCTTCACGGACAACAACAACTTTGTCTATTCGTGGACTGTGCAAGGGGAAGGTTCTTTCGACCCCAACGCCAAAACTAATTTTACGCACGGTAAATGTCTCGCGAATTCCGCCGTTACGCTTTGCGATTACAAGTCCCTCGAAAATCTGAACACGCTCTTTGTTCCCCTCGACAATTTTAAAGTGCACCTTGACGGTATCACCTACATTAAATTTAGGCACTTCTCTGTCGCCAATTTGCTCTCGCTCGATTACATCTACCAAGTTCATAGTATCCCTCTCCTTTCTATATTAGAGAAGCATACACCAAACGCTAAATTATTGCAAGGACTTTTTTAGTCATATTAAAATCAACCCTCGATAACAACCGCATGTGCGATACCTGGGATTGTATTTCCTTGAAAACTTGAAACGGGACTTAGTAACGCCCCCGTGGCCACAAACAGAATTTTCTTGTACTCACCCCGTTGCAGCTTACCCATAATGTATCCGTTCAATACAATCGCACTGCACCCACACCCCGATGCCCCCTGCCATTGTGTCCTATTTTGCTTTTCGGAGTATAACATCTCACCGCAATCGCGATGAACTTTTGATATATTAATTTTTTCATCTTTGAGTAATTTTCTCAAAATTTTACTTCCCAGTATGCCGAGATCTCCAGTATATATCGCATCGTAGTCCTCTGGCTTTGTCTTGGTTCCTCGCAAATGGCGGGTAATTGTATCGGCCGTTGCAGGAGCCATTGCCGAACCCATGTTATTAACATCTACCTCACCCCAGTCAACTACCTTACCAAATGTTACCGCAGTAATGCGGGGTGAACCCTTGACTGCACCGTCAGAAAGAACTGTTGCCCCTACGCCCGTTGCCGTCCATTGGGCTGTTGGGGGGCGTGTTGAACCGAGCTCTAGCGGCATGCGATATTGACGCTCTGCCGTACCAAAGTGCGAGCCACTGGCTAGAACCGCATTTTTCACAAATCCACCCGAAACTAACAATGACCCAACCGCCAAAGAAAGTGCCATCGTTGAACACGCCCCATAGAGGCCTATGAACGGAATATCGAAATCCCTGGCAGCGAAAGACGAGCTGGTTATTTGGTTTAACAAATCCCCTGCCAACATCACTTCGATTTTGTCCTCGGAAATTTTACTGTCCCCTATCGCACCTTCAAGTGCCATTTTGAACATCTCGCATTCGGCTCGTTCGTGCGTATTTTGTCCAAAGTATTCGTCTTCTTCGGTGATATTAAAGGTAGTCCCCAACGGGCCTTGTTTTTCCCTTTTACCTGCCACAGAAAACGAGCCAACAATATATGCAGGATTTTTAAGAAAAATCGTTTGCGACATTTCAACCTCCTAGAACAACCAGATTATCCAATAGATAAACCCAACCAGCATGCTTAACGCTACACCAGCGACCAAGACAGGCCCAACAATTTTAAACATGTTTGTCATGGTTCCAAAGATTATGCCCTCTTTACGATGCTCCATCGCCGCAGCGGTGGCAGCATTCGAAAACCCAGTTATTGGAATTATCGATCCGCCGCCTGCAAACTTTCCTATTTTGTCATATACCCCTAGGCCTGTTAAAATCGCTGCAATTCCAATCAAGGTTACCGCAACTAAACCACCAACACCCAATGCATCATATGGTGTAATGTGTTCATACAGCATATACAATCCCTGACCAACTATACAAATCAAGCCGCCAACCAGAAACGCCCACAGCAAAGAAGGCCACATCTTACTTTTTGGAGAGATGCTTTTTACATATTCAAGGTACTTTTCGTTTCGCTCTTCTTGCCTAGTTTTCACTTTACAAGTATGACCAAGTTTTGCGTTAGTAAAACGCAAGGCATATAGTGCTTGCACTATATTGCCAAATTGGTGTATACTTAAATGTTTGGAGGGTTACCGAAGTGGTCATAACGGGGCGGTCTTGAAAACCGTTAGCGGTCAAACGCACAAGGGTTCGAATCCCTTACCCTCCTCCAAAATCTTTGCTCAAAATTCTATCCTGACATTTTCCGTTTCAATTTTTGCTATTTCATAGAATTGTGCACTCTTGAACCTGAACAGCCCAGCAACAATGTTAAACGGAATGGTAGCGATTATGGCGTTATACCTCATAACCGAGTCATTATAAATTTGCCTAGATATTGAAATGGCTTTTTCAATATCCTTAAGATCCCCTTGCAGACTTAGAAAGTTTGTACTTGCCTTTAAATCTGGATAGGCCTCAGACAATGCAAATAACCGCCCCAAGGCATTTGTCAATCCCGCCTCGGCAGCCGCCAAGTCATGTGGTGCACCAGCACTTGTGCCACTGTTTCGTGCCGCTACGACACTGTCGAATAACTCGCGTTCGTGCTTTGCGTATCCTTTGACAATTGCAACCAGATTAGGAATAAGATCAAATCGCTTTTTTGCCAAGACCTTTATTTGTTCAAAGTTACTCCTGACCTTCATTCTTTTCCTTACCAGACGGTTGTACATCAGAATAAGCAACAGCAATACCGCTCCGCCTACTCCTAGACCTATCCAAAGTCCCATATCTTTCCTCCTTTCAACTTATTAGCGCCGGCCGCCACCGCCACCGCCACCTCGACCGCCGCCGCCGAAACTTCCACCAGAACTGGAACCGCCACCGCCAGATCCACCGCCGCCGCCAGTGCTGCCTGAACGCATAAAGTTTCGCCTCCAGAGGTGTCTTGAATCCATCATGTTGCTTGTTCCTAATTCTATGCCACATAGGTCTATTGCCTTTAAAACTTCTTTAGCTATACCCAAAGCTGTTGCATATACAAGGAATTCCTCCCAAATTGCTACCTCGACTATACTTTTTTCACGCATAAGTGTTTTACTTTTCAGAAATTTATAAAAGCCAAACCATTGTGCATATTCATCTTGACCTTTCTGGGTCAATAAGATATATTTCCTTGATACAATTTTTAATACTACAGGGATAGCAAAAAACATCCCAGCAACAATAAATAAAGCCCCGAAAGCATGACCTACTCTGGAATTTAACAACACTCCAACAGCAACACCAGTGGATATTACACCTGCGACTATGGATAATGTGATCCATACACCTACATTCTTGACATACTTTTTATAACCTTTGTTCTGAACCTGCCTTTCTTGTACTGCCTCGGTTACGACTCTGTCTTGGATTGACTTGTGCATGGCCATTACCCCAGTCCCCAGGAGTGCCATACCTTTGTCCAATTGTCTTTTTGTAATTGCTCCTGAGGCGGCTTGTCGTTTTATTATGTTAAAGAATATTGACTCGGCATTTGTTAAAGATTCTTTTGGTTTCCTACGCAATATTGTAATTAAGGTGTTTCTTGCAGTCCACTTTTTACCCGCATTAACTTTCGTTATATTCATATAACCTTTCCTGATAAAACTTAGCATCATTGCCCCATATTCAACCGAAGGCTTTCCAAACCTCCTCTTCATAAAGGCAAGTTCACTTGCCAAGTTCACATCTAATTTGCCTGGTACCTGGCGAAACAAATCAATTTCGGTGCTTGGTTTAAATAACTTCTCCTTCTTGGCAATTCTTTTGTGACGCAAGACGAAAGCCAAGGCAACCAGCAAACACAAAAGCAAGCTTACGCCAAGCATAATCCCACCGTGCATCCGCCACCTAGCAGGACCACCTAGGAATCTGTTCATCCCAGCCACCAGCGTTTGATACATCGAATCATTAAACCTGTCATTCATTGATGCATGTTGAGAAAATACATGTCTATCATCACCGAATGAAATAATCGCAAACTCTATAAATTCATTGAAAGGCCTGAACCTTAGCTGTCTGCCAGACAGGCTGAATACAAAACTGGTTTGTGTCAAGTCTGACTCCATTGTGAAATCGAAAGTATTGCTGTTTGTTCCTAATGTAAATGCATGAAAATTCCCCTCTTGAGGCATCAAATTATTTGGAATATTAATTCGTGCGTCCACATTTCGTAGATGCCTTATACTCCTGCCCGAGAATATAGATACATACAACTCAGATGCATCGCCATACCTCATCACGGCATTTAACATATAAAATTCGACCTTCATAGTCACCGTTTTCCTGAACAAATTGTCTATATAGAAAATGATCTCACCAGGTCTGTGGAATACACCATCTGTCGTGACTACCCTTCTGGGTAACAAGTGAAAAAACCTATCTGCACCCAATGTTTCCAAATCCTGCATGGACATATATTGCCTGAGGGCTGGCTGGAATGGTATAAGAGATCCATCAGGCATGACTCTGTTTACGGAAATAATCTGATGAGATGTAGACAACCCTTCCGTTACCGTAACGGGTAGTTCGCGGTACAGTTCCCTAAACGGGGTTCTTGCAGCGTGCACCTCAAATGTAAGGATTTCGGTGATTCTGACCCTTCCTTGCGATCCAGGTGCATCAACAATGGTTGCAGTATAATCAATTCCAACAATTCGTGCAAAGTCAGGTGTTTGAGACAATATGATACCCAAAGGAACGGAAAAGAAAATGATTGCAAAAACCAAGAAAATAATTAATGGCTTAAAGTTCCTCACAAGTCTATGTTATCATGCCCCCAGAACACATGTCAAATAATTTATAAAAACTAGATTAATGCTCGCTATTTTCGCACTTTGCTGCCGAACTTCTTTTTGAAACCTCCTGGGCGTTGACCTTCGGGTCTGGGTTTTTGTCTTTGTGATGGTCGTTGTTGCAAGCGAGGCTTTTTCTTGGTGGTTGTTGGTTCGTCGGCGAGGGATTGAGCAATGCTGAGTTTTTTGAACTCTTCTACCTTGCCACCTAACTTCAAAGTGATATCTTGCAAAGCCTTAGCTTGTTGAATTGTGTTTATCAGGGTGATTGCCGTTCCAGGTTTACCAGCCCTGCCAGTTCGACCGATTCTATGGGTATAGTATTCATCATTGTTCGGAAAATCGAAATTCACAACGATGTCGACATTTTTTATGTCGATTCCACGAGCGGCGACATCTGTCGCGACCAAGATTCCACCGTCCCTTTTAAAGTTTTCTAATGTGCGTGTTCGTTCCCTTTGACGCATATCTCCATGCAAACATACAGCTGGCAACCCCTTTTTCCGTAGTGCATATGACAAGTCTTCCGTCATCTTCTTAGTGTTGCAAAACACAATTGAAATGTAAGGATGCAATTCATTGTAGATTTTCTCCATCATCTCGGTTTTTTCTGTTCGCTTGCAGTTGATAAAGAATTGTCTTATCAAAGCGTGGCTGCACTCGTGATTTTGCGACTTGATAATTTGAGGCTCTCGCATAAATTGGGTGATCAGCTTTTGGATGTCGGATGGCATGGTGGCACTGAACATCACTGTCTGGCGTTGCTCTGCTTTTGTGGATTTTAGGATTGTTTCAATGTCTTGCTTAAACCCCATTTGCAACATCTCGTCCGCCTCGTCAAGCACAACCATTTTCAGGTAGTCCAGTCGAAGTGTTTTGCGACGCAGGTGATCCATTAATCTCCCTGGTGTACCAACAACAATTTTTGCCCCGCGTTTTAATTGCTCGACCTGCCTGTCCATGTTTGCTCCGCCATAAATTGGCGTAACGCGAATTCGGGTATTTTCGTCAATTAACTTCTTTAAATCCTCGACAACTTGTCTTACTAGTTCCCGCGTCGGGCATATAATTAGGACTTGAGTCGCAGGTAAGCTCTGGTCAACAAATTCAATCGCGGGAATTCCAAACGCATAGGTTTTACCCGAACCCGTCTGGCTGAGCCCCAAAACATCAACGCCCATTTTTATCAGGGGCAAGGTTCTCTCTTGTATTTCCGTTGATTCACAAATGCCCTGTGCAGTCAGTCCACGCAGGACGCACTCGGTTAATCCCATCTCTTCGAATTTCATAATACCTACTTTTAACCCACAAGTATACACCACAAACATCAACCTTGCAAGTAGCGATCTAACAATTTCTGGACATTCTCGGACAGCCAAATCTTTGTATAAGGCAAGAAGTTTGGAAGCGTATACAATATACCATTCTTCAACCCTACAAAATTAGAGAGCCTTAACTCATAAGCAGTTACATATGCAAAGTAAATAGTATTAAAACCTTTATCGAATCCTGAACCTCCCTGATTCGAGAAAGAAAATTGGAAAGCAGTGTGTGGAGGGGTTTGCGTCGAGAACCCTATGTAACCCAAGTAGCTTGAATCAGTACGCGAAGTATCCAAGAAACGAGTAAGAGCCGGACTGATCACATCTAGTAAATCTATTACACCACTTCCGTATTCATCAATCTTCTCGGCAATGACATCACGCAGGTCGTTGAAAAAAGTATGGAATAGAAGTTTATTCTTCTGAGCTCTTTCAATGTTCGCCATCTTTTGCTTTGCCTTGAATTCAGCCGCCTGCATCTTCTTTGAAGTGTCTTTGTCTAGTATATCTTCGACCAAAATGTTCTCCATGGCTGCAATTAATTCGTCATAGGTTGGTCGGTCAGCTTGTTCGTGATTTGTGCAGCTTGCGATTATCAGATTCACTCTCATAACATCGGTATCGCCTGGGAATCGGTTGCTTAGGTTATATTCTTTCGGATGCCACAAGACATATGGGAAAACTTCGGCTGATACACCATTAATCATGTTCCACATCAACTTGCCTATCGAGAATATGTCACCTTTTTCATTAACGCTCTCTACCCTTCCATATTCATACTCTGGTGCCCGGTAGGCTTTGGCACCAACGGACCTGAAGTCCGGAGTATTTCTGTCATCATCAGATAAAAAGCAGCAACCAAAATCCGACAATACAAGTCTCAACTCCCCTTCAACTACTTCAAATAGGATATTCTCTGGCTTTATATCTCTGTGAAAAATTGGCTGCTTTGCATTTGATAATGTCCTCAATGCCTTTACAATAGGCAGCAATATCTCCATAACTCGTTTTGGATTTCCCTTAAACTCTTCATATATTTCTGTTAAATCGCCATTATATCGCTTCATTGTGATTGAATCATTTGTAACCTCTAAAATCTCGACAATGCCATCAATTTTGTCTTTACCAAGAACTCGCAAGGCCTCGATCTCTTTCTTGAACCTCGCTTTCTTTTCTCTGGCTTTTGAATGCAAGGTTTTGACTGCCCTATCTTCAAGCAGTTGAACAATACCATTTCCTCCGGACTTTTTCATTTATCTCCTCCCAATTCATTAATTGCATCTTCTACCCTTTTGCGGTATTCGATTGTTGTATCTGATAACTTGGGGTAAGTATCCCCCACCTCAGTTAGCTTTTCTTTGCCCTCAACTAGCATTGTGTGGATATTGCTGTCTGGCTGCTTGCTAGATTCGCGACTGGCATGCAGAGGACCAAAGAAATCAATATCCTCAAATTCTTTGTCATGTTCAACCTCGAAATGATATAACCCAGTTCCTATCGCCCCTAACTTTGGATTAAACCCCATAGGCTGGAAGAAATCCCGTGCCTCTCGCAAAGTCAACCCAAACTTGATGCCGTTATCGAAAACTATGATTTCGTCTACTTTAGCATCTTTAAGATCATCGTAATTGAACTGAGATCCTGGCCTTTGCTGTCCGATACCGTTTGATTTGTGATAATGGCTCATGTTAAGGATAGAGTACTCCAACCCCAATGCCTTGGCCATCAATCCAAAATATATCGCCCCATAACCCGGAGCCACAATATGTTTGAAGCTTTTTGGTAATGCCTCCAACGATATCTTTGCCGTCAAGGGATTAGTGAACTTGTTTTTTCTAGGCATCATTTTTGCATCTGCTGGAAGGCTGAGTTTTGTTTGTATTGCCTCTTTCCCTGTCATTAAATTCACAAGATTTGCAAAGTCTTGTTCGGCAACAACCTTTGTAATTTCGTATTTGTTTTTTATGTTATTTAATCGCTTTAATGCCTCGACATACAGTGCACTGGATGACAAGTTAGCCATCATATCTACAACAGCGTAACCTTCCTTACCTTCCAAGGGCAACATGAGTCCAAGCTGTTTATGAATTTCGGCCGAATTGACACCTTTAATATCAAAATGTTTGTGCCATTCTGGAAAGTTATCAGAAGTATTTGCTAGTTCAGCGTAATCTCCCAAAGCCTGTATAAATTCCTCTAAGAACTGCTCCTCACAACCAAACAGCCTATCCCTGCCCTTGGTGTTCAATTTTGATAATTTGAGGCCACCTTTCATGCAATAATTCTATCACACCATCAACAGCCTTGCAATCATTCTCCAAAATGAGGATTCCCTATCACCCTTTATTGACAAAAGCAATATCACCGATGTATACTTGTTATATGAGCTTATCTTGGGCAATGGAAATTTTACAGAAACAAGCGGACGAGCGAGAGGCCGACAAGTTAATCAAGCAGTCTTATAACAAGCCCATACGCTGTTTTGACTTGTGCGGCACTTTAGAAGCCAAGTTCGATGACAACGAAAATGGTATAGAGGCGGATGTATTGCTGTCCATGTTCCGCAAGGATTTTGATGGTACGAATCTAAAGCAAGTTTGCCATAAAAAATGCGAATCTTTCACAGGCAAGCATATAGGCCTTACCACCAATGAAGATATAAAGGCAGGTAACTGTCCGATCGCAAATGCCTTGGAAGTATTGGCAATAATCGAGAAGTGATCGATATTATAAAGAACACATTATTGTATTTCAGTGCTTTTATACCGATGTACCTGTTGATCCAGGTCAGGTTTATTGCCGACATAATTTTTGATAATGTTGTTGCAAATGCGTTTACAATTACTGTTTTGTGCTTTATGGGATTGATGATAATACTTGGTCTAATTGGGTTGCTGTGGAATATTAAATGGTGCCGCGAGAAGTCAGAACGCGTTATAATCAAGCAAGCTAACAATATTACCGACCAACACTTCCTTGGGTACTTTTCGATCTTTATCCTCTTTGCACTTGGGTTTGACCTCTCCCGAGTCAGTATGTTCGGACTTTTCTTGTGCATAACCCTCTTTATAGGAATTGTCTATATCCAAAATAAATTATTTTTCATAAATCCATTTCTAAATATCTTGGGTTTTAACTTCTATGAGATCAAATATGTGAAGGTTGGCCAGACCGAAACCCGCACAACAAAAATCTTCTACAGAGGCAGATTGATTGTGACAAACGATCCTTGCAATATCAAGTTAAAGAACGAACACTTCAGCTTCCTTGAATATTGCAAGGAAAAAAGGCCAGACTAGTTCTGTGAAAAAATTAGGTTTAGCAGTTTTAGGTCTTGTGCTTGCAAGTGCTCTTATAATAACAGGGTGCTCGGCATCCAGTTCCGCCAGTGCATCCCGCATTGCCGAATCTTCCGCCAAGCGGTCGGATTCCATAGTAGGCAAACTTGAGGTTATTGATGACGCCCAATTTAACTTTCCTCTTGGCTTTGGCAGTAATTTTTTTAAGAGCGATGTAAATGCTGGATTCGAACCCCGTCACTTTGATATTGATGACCTAAACCTTGATAACCCAGAGAGGATTGCGTTTATGAACCAGCTGGATGACCTGTATAAACTTTGTGCCGATATAGTGGCCGGTAATCGTGTACAAGCCCAAATCATAAGAGACATACGACAAGAAACCTCAATAATGCGATGTCTGTCAGAGGAGTTGTCTACACAAAAAATTAAAGATTTTGACTGGGCGGAATTCAATCGGGCCAGAGATGATATTGACACCGCTGTTAGCGAGCTGCGTCGTGATCGTAACAAGATTGAACGAAAATTGCGTGTCCTTCCCCGAAGTACCGTAAACATCAACCCTGAGGCAATGTCTACCCGCTTTATGAAAGTTATGGATAGAATTGATGCAAGGGTTGAAATGTTGGAGTCATTGAAATTTGCACTGTTCCGAATGAACCTTGAAATGCAAAATGCGATGGGCAAGAACGAGCCAGTAATTCATTCATGGGTAGTTAACCCCTAAATATAATTTCGTATCACACCTGCATAAATATGGCAATGGCTATAAGATATACAAAAACTTCTCTCATCAAACGCGTCCGTCTATTTTTGATAGGAGCATGTGTTATCCTGACAATTCTGGGTGGACGATTGATGTACATCCAGATCTTCAGTGCAGGAATGTTACAGTTGCGTGCCGCCGAGCAATGGCATCGTGACCTGCCTCTGATGGCAAGGCGAGGAAATATCTACGACCGAATGGGCCGTGTAATGGTTCAAAGCGTTCCGACCTACAGCGTCTATGTCAGACCCGTAGCTGTAACCGACCCTGAATCTGTTGCAAGAACGCTTAGCTCCCTCATGGATGTTTCGCACGAGACTGTACTTAACCGAGCAACTAATCGAGGTGCAAGTGAATGGTTGGTCAAAATGCAGGTAAGCCGCCAGATTGCAACACAAATAATCGCAGCGAATTTAGATGGGGTGTTCCTGTCACAATCCTACCGCAGGAGTTATCCAATGGGGTCAGTAGGCGGTCAGGTTCTGGGCTTGGTTAGTGTCGATAATGTAGGACAGGAGGGTCTAGAGGCATTCTATAACCAAATACTGCGTGGCACAGACGGCCGTGTTGCAACTCCTTCGGACTTACGGGGACGACCATTGCAGGACGGACGAGAATTTTATTTCCCTTCTGTCCCTGGATTCGACCTACATCTGCATACTGATGCAACGGTTCAAAACATACTGCAAACCGCCCTAGCACGAGCCCTGTACGACCATAACGCCGTAGGGGTAGGCGGAATAGTCTATGACATCCAAACAGGGGGGATCGTGGCCAGTGCCGCTGCCCCATTCTTTGATATGAATGACCAGCCAAGGGATAATGTTTCTGAATTACTTGCCCAGGCGAAAAACTTGCCTATTGTGAATGTTTTCGAACCGGGATCAACATTCAAAATATTAACACTTGCGATAGCATTGGAATTGGGTCTGACCAACGAGGCCGAGCGTTTCAATTGCCCTGGTTTTCGTATTATAGGGGGCGAACGCGTTAGGTGCTGGAAAACTAAAGGGCATGGTACACAAGACTTGGCCGGAGGGGTACGAACATCTTGCAACGCCGTATTTATGGATTTAAGTCAACGAATCGGAGTCGCAAGATATTACGAATTCTTGGCGAAATTAGGAATTGGGCAAAAATCAGGCGTAGATTTTTTTGGTGAGTCAGCCGGACTTGTTCTGCCTAAGCAATATGTGCGCGAAGTTGATTTAGCACGGATTGGCTTTGGCCAGGCAATAGCAACCAGCCCAATTCAATTCGTCGCCGCAATCAGTGCAATCTTGGGCGATGGGATCCTGAGAACACCTCGATTTGTCAGCCACATCCCACAAAGCGGAACTAGCGTTACATCACCCGTTCGTGGCCAACGCATAGTTTCTGCGGAGACTAGTCGCCGTGTCCGTGAATTACTGTATGGTGTTGTAAATGAAGGCTCGGGTCGTCATTCACAAGTCCCTGGTTTTGCAATTGGGGGGAAAACGGGAACAGCACAAAAATATGAAGACGGAATCATTGCACAGGGGAAATATATCTCGTCATTTATCTCGTTCATTTCGGTAGGCGGGGTTGCACGCTATACAGTATTCTTTTATGTCGATCAACCAAGTAGAATGGGATATTACGGCAGCTTGGTTGCCGCACCGTATGTTGGTCAAATCTTTGCTTCCATGGTAGAGTACCTAAACCTCACACCCGATCCAGCACTTGTACCCTCCCCCCAATCAATGCAACAAATAACAATACCTTCTGTCGCAGGCTTGACCACTATTCAAGCCATGGCACTATTGAGAACGCATGGGTTCTTTGTCCAAGTCTCAGGCGAAGGAGTCCAAGCAATCGGTACCTTCCCAGCCGCAGGTGAACGCATTCGCAGGGGTAACCCTGTTGTTATTCGCACGGCATGATTTAATCGTTACCCCAAGACAATTCCTCACTCTCCATACGCTTTCTCTTCATCTCGGCATTTCTCTCGGCAACAGTTAAAGAAGGAGGTCTCGGCTTGCTTAGTTTTTCCTTATACTCCCTGATAAGTTTCTTGAAGAAGCCCTCTTTATTGAGACTAGGCTTTAACTCTCTGCGCTTCTTCTCTATCCTCTTCTTCTCTGTATCAAAGTCGAAGACTCCTTCATTAATAGTAAATTCCATCATAATCAAAAAGTGTACCATCCTTGATACACTTTTGTCAACATTATCCCCTTCTGAACAAGTTGCTAAGCCACCTGCTGAGTCTGTCGAACCAATTCGTTGATTGGTCTGGGTTCTGAGTTGATGGTCGCAACTGATTAGTATTAGGAACACGAACAGGATCAGGAAGTTGTGTAAACTGCTCGCCTTGAATTGTCGCAGTATTACCATTTTGTGTTGCAGTAAAATCTGCTTGAATGTTTCCAGTAACTGTATTGTAGATGTCATTACGCTGGCTCATTGCCTGGTTGACAGAAGCTTGGTAAACCGCGTTTTGGTCACGAAGGTCAGAGATACGCGTATTTCCGCGTGCAATCGCCGTCGAGTTTGCAACAATTAATACTGTAACAAGAATGACGGTAGCAAAGAATGCCGCAATTGCAACAAATCCTCTTGCATTGATCTTGAAAGAGGCCTGTTCTTCATATTGCTCTTCCTCGACTACCCTCTCGGCTCTTGGCTCTTGAACTGGCTCGGCTACCTCGACTTCGAATATTTTTTCGAGGTGAGCATCATCTGCAACTGGTCGGGTGGGAATGCCAACAGCTTGACCTGGCTTTAAGTAAGTCTGAAATTGCGGCTGTGGGGCTAATGTAGGCTGAGTTGGATGTGCTACTGGATTTGCGATAGTTGGCTCGACTAATGGCTTGATGTCGTATTCAGGAAACTTAGCCATAGTTTCGGCCGCCGCGGTTTCAATACCGCTGCCACGCTCCCACCCACGCTTGACAGGAGCCCACAAAATCGACTCGGCTTCTTCACGAGTTCGGTGCTGAATCGCACTAGTCTGATTCGTAACCATGCTCTACCTCCTTAAATTCTCTCTGCCACCCTCAACTTTGCACTGCTTGCTCTTGGGTTAATTTTAAGTTCTTCCTTTGTTGCTGTAATTGGCTTTTTGGTGATTATCTTTAATGTTGGTTTGTGTCCGCATATGCACTGTGGAGTCTTTGGCGGGCATAGACAGGAGCTGGCATAGTGCTTGAACGCTTGCTTGACCATTCTGTCTTCAAGGCTGTGGAACGATATTACCGCTAGCCTCCCTCCTGGATTTAGTGCATCGACAGCTCTCTCCAGAAACTTCTCCAAACTCTCTAACTCTTTGTTCACCTCAATTCGCAGTGCCTGAAATGTTCGCTTTGCCGGATGTCCACCTGTTCGGTAATACGCCCCGGGAACACTTGCTTCTATTACCTTTGCCAAACCGATCGTTGTTTTGTGCGGGCGGCTCTTAACGAGAGCCGTTGCGATTCTGCCTGCAAATCTTTCCTCGCCGTATTCCCTGATAATGAACTTTAGGTAACTTTCCTTTGCATTATTCACAAGATCGGCCGCGGTGAACTTTTTTGTTGTATCCATCCGCATGTCCAATGGCCCATCCGTTATGTACGAGAATCCACGCTGACCAGTATCTATTTGATGTGAACTGACACCTATGTCGGCAAGGATCGCGTCAACACCATTTATATTCAGCGACGCGAAATTGCCGTGTATCGCTTGGAAATTCTTCGCCTGTATCCTCGCAGCAGCAACCTTAATCGCGTCCATATCCTGATCAATACCATATAATTTCCCCCTTTTAATAATCTTTAGAATCTCCTGGCTGTGTCCACCGCCCCCTAGGGTTGCGTCTATAACTATGGAATCTTGTTTCAAATTCAAGGCATTAATAACTTCGTCCAATAATACAGGTATATGCTTGAAATCCATGTTAACCCCCATTATATCTTTCCCACTCCTCCTTCGCCCATAACTCTACTCTGTTGCCTACTCCTACGAAAACTATATCTTTATCAATCTTGGCCTTCTCGCGAAGTGTTTTAGGCAGCAAGCACCTGCCTTGTGCGTCTTCCTCTAACTCGAACGCTGAACTGAAAATTGTTCTAAGGTGTTTATTCCCATCGGAATCAAACAAGTCTGTGGCATACATCTTTTTCTCCAACTGCAATTTGAACTCGGGTGCTGAGAATAAAAATAATGCCCCGTCGGATCCCTGTGTAATCACCACAGTTCCCAGGGCATCCTTAAATTTGGGTGGGATTCTGACCCGGCTTTTAGCGTCAACCTGATGATAGTATTCGCCAAAGAGCATCTACTTCCTCCTCTTTTGAGGCCCACTCCCGCACCTGCCGTAACAGATCGTCCGTCAGGTGCCTGGAGCCTCATTGGAACGGCTGCCCTAGTGGTGTCCCCCAAGATACGCACCACTCAGCTCGTCCTTATTTAATATTTACCATAGGCTGATTTTCAAGTCAACCACTTTTAACCACTTTTTTGTATTTTTTTGCCGATACGAAAAGGAGTCATATAATGAAAAAAGCAACTCGAATTAGAGCCCCGCCATATAAGGGAAAGCTATGTCTCCTTTCCCAAAAATTCCTCCATGGAATCACGAATGCCTTTCTCACTGTTCGGCAAAGAATTTAATTTGCTTGAATACTCCTTGCCTGTTGTATTTAAAAGTTCATCGACTGATGTTTCCTTTTTGATGACTTTCTCGACCAGAAACGGAGAAAGTGTCGCAGCAAAATAGTATCGCATATCATTTTTCTCCACAAGCCAATCCCTAAAATTTTCTGCATTCATCGGTGATGGTTTACCCATAATGGCATCTGTAATTGCTTTTATCTTTACAACAATCTCTGGACGGAAATGATGTAGTGCTACGATGGTATTAAAATTTGACTTGTGCCCCTTCTCTTCCAAATCTTTTGTGACCAAAGAATGGTAAAGTGTAGGATTTATCTCATGCGATGCGTAATAATCATGGGTAGATGCTGCATGCCCCTTCATTCCAAGAAAAGGAATGTATTTATCTTTATCTGCAAAGTGACTCTGTTCGTGCTTTAAATCCACAACTGCGTCCTCCACACTGTTTCTTACACTCAGTATTATTTTGTCGCGAGCAAGTGCTGCAGCACTGCCAAAACCTTCAGTGTTTAAGATTATAGACTCTTTGTTATTTTCAAAATACTCAGCTATTTTTGCTGTCTCTCTGCTGATGTTAGGGTCCACAATCTTTGCTAGTGCCAAAATATCGTCAATATTACTGTTGGTTAACACAACTTCCGGCGTTCCTATATGTTCTTTATTTTCGTACAGAAAGTCTGTTGTCTCAGACAATGCAACGAGCAAATCTACATATGTCTGCGTATAATGCACTTTTAGCTTCTCGACAAAATCCATAATATCCCCCCTTACATTACAACTTCCTCAGCCTGTCAAGGTAGGTCCCCTTCTTCGGATAGTCTTTGTCCGCCAGGTTTTCGTCCAGATGTCGCATGAGTTCGAGCTCCCGCCTGCCCAACTTGCTTGGGATTTCAACCAGGACACGAACGATGAGGTCGCCCGACCCAACCTGGCGCAGCTTTTTTATACCCTTGCCCTTGAGGCGTTGAGTGTACCCTGTCTGTGTATATGGTGGAATTGTGAATTCAGAAAACCCATCAATAGTTGGGATTGGGACTTTGCCCCCTAGTATCGCCGTTGTGAATGAAATTGGTAACTCTAGATGCAAATCAAACGCTTGTCGCATAAGCACAGGGTGTGTCGCAACACGAACATGGATAAGTAAGCTGCCACTCATCCCCTCGCCGCCGATTGCTGCGTCACCTTCGCCCGTAATATTCAAGGTTTGTCCGTCATCAATTCCCGCAGGAATGTTGACTTCGTAATTGACCGTTCGTTTTATTGCACCTTTTGCGGAACATGAACCGCATTTGTCCTTGATAATCTTTCCCGTCGCGTTACACGCCTGACATGGTACAACATTTTCAATCACAGCAAAACCAAATTTGGTGCTTTGCCTGACCGCCCCTGCACCTTTACAATAGCCACACTTGTCAACCGCTGAACCGTTTTTTGAACCATTTCCATTGCAATCGCCACAGCGTTCAAACCGTGTAAATTGTACCGTTTTGGTTGTACCGCGTGCTGCCTCTTGGAAACTGAGGTTCAAGTTCAACTGTATATCATTACCCCTAAATGAACGCTGTCTTGCCCCTCCTCCAAAGAAGCTGCTAAATGCATCGCCCATTCCCTCGAATGCAGAACTGAAATCAAAGTTACTGAAGCCCCCTCTGCCAAATCCACCAAAACCTTGTCCGCCGCCAAATCCACCAGGACCATCTGCCGAGCCGAATTTGTCATAGTTTGCCCTCTTTTTGGCATCGCCCAAAACCTCGTACGCGGAATTTATTTCCTTGAACTTGTCTTCTGCCTCTTTATTGCCTGGATTTGTATCTGGGTGGTATTGTTTGGCCAATTTCCGATATGCACTTTTAATCTCGGCCTCTGTGGCTTTTTTCCCTATACCCAAAACACCATACAAGTCTTTGCTCATTAGCTATTATATTACCAAACAACTTAAGATTGGTCAACTACCACAATATTACTCCAATCACTTGTGACACGCACAGTATCGCCCCAAACATATCTCACTGCCCTAACCCTATACTCATAGTTAATTGCACCACTTGTCGAGCCACCTACATTGTGAAAGAAAAATCCACTTTGGCTGAAAACATGTACCTGCCTAGAGCCATTTGGAAAGATTGCTGTCCGCTCTATTTCAAATCCCCTTGCATATGGAATAATTCCAAAGTTCATTACTCCATCGGTTAAAGTTGGTATTGGTTTCTCCAATTCAAAATGAGGCAAAGTTGGGGTGAAACTGACAGCCTCACTCCAACCACCATACATGTCAGGGGACATAAAGGCACCTGTGGCAACCCTTTGTACACGAAAAACATGCAACCCTTCGATGAAGGCAAATCTCTCTAAATCAAATGAAAATGTACCATCGCCTGGGTTCTGCCCCCCAGCATATTGAAAACTTGCAATAACTATCTCGCCATACACATCGTAAACCCTGCGTTCAATTCTGTGTCTACGATCAGAATACTGGGGTGGATCAAGCTGCCATCTGATTATATTTCGTGACTCGTCTATTGAAAGTGAATGGGGGACAGGCAAGTCACTTGACGCCACACACCCAGGCACCAACACAACGGCACCAACCATTACACAGATGCCCATCAATAACAAGAGTATCCGTTTCATATCTTAGTATAACCAAAATTCTTGTACAAGGGCAAGTGGTTACTCGGCACTTTCGTCGCTGGCTGGCTCGCCCGCGGTTTCGTCGTCGGACGGTGCTGCCTGCTGGTACATTTTCACGATGATGGCTTGGGTGGCCTTTGTAAATTCCTCGGTTGCCGACTTGATACTGTCTAGGTCTTCATTGTCTTTTAGATCTTTCTTAAGCTTTTCCGCTGCCTCAGTAAGCGTCTTCTTGTCGTCATCGCTTAACTTGTCCCCATTATCACGAACCAACTTCTCGATTCCGAAGATTGCACTGTCTGCCGCGTTCTTTGCGTCGACGACTTCTTTTCTTTTTGCGTCGGCTTCGGCATGAGATTCGGCCTCGCGTACCGCTTTTTCGATATCGTCTTTTGACATGTTTGTAGAGGCGGTAATGTTAATGGATTGCGATTTGTTCGTTCCTAGATCTTTTGCCGTAACGGAAACGATACCGTTTGCGTCGATGTCGAATGTGACCTCGATTTGCGGAACGCCACGAGGAGCTGGGGGAATATCGCTGAGCATAAATCTTCCTAGGGTTTTGTTGTCCCCAGCAAAGTCACGCTCGCCTTGCAGGACATGAATGTCAACGCCAGGCTGGTTGTCTGCGGCGGTACTGAAGACTTGGGACTTCTTGGTTGGGATAGTTGTGTTTCTTGGTATTAGTTTAGTACATACACCTCCAAGAGTTTCGATACCCAATGATAATGGCGTAACATCAAGAAGCAATACATCTTTAACATCACCACCCAGGACACCCGCCTGAATTGCGGCCCCTGCGGCGACACATTCGTCAGGGTTAATTCCCTTGAATGGGTCGATTCCTGTTTTTTTCTTTAGGGCTTCCTGAACCGCTGGGATCCTTGTTGAACCACCAACCAGGACTACCCTCTTGATGTCGCTGAATTTAATCTTTGCGTCCTTCATACACGAGTCAACGGACTTAAGTGTTTTGGCAACCAGGTCAGATGTCATGTCTTCGAATTTTGCCCTTGTCAGTTCAAACTCTAAATGCTTTGGCCCAGTTTGGTCGGCGGTTATATATGCCTCGGAAATCGTTGTCTTGGTCATGCCAGACAGGTCAATCTTGGCCTTTTCCGCGGCTTGCTTTAGACGCTGCATAGCCATTTTGTCTTTTGATAGGTCAATGCCGTTCTTGTCCTTAAAGTCTTTGATGAGTAATTCAATAATTCTATGATCAAAGTCGTCACCACCAAGAGATGTATCACCATGAGTTGCCAAGACTTCGAACACACCATCGCCAAGTTCCAGGATTGAAACATCGAATGTTCCTCCACCCAGGTCGTAAACTAAAATCCTGCCTCCAGCCTCGTCCTTGTCGATTCCGTAAGCTAGGGCCGCCGCGGTTGGCTCGTTAATAATACGAAGAACCTCCAACCCTGCTATCTTGCCCGCGTCCTTGGTTGCCTGACGCTGGCTGTCGTTAAAGTATGCCGGAACAGTAATAACCGCCTTCGTAACTTTGCCACCCAAGTAACCTTCCGCGTCTTGTTTTAACTTGGTCAGAATCATAGACGAAATTTCTTGCGGAGTGTAGCTCTTCCCCGCCATTTTGACCTTTTGGTTTGTGCCCATCAGCCTCTTCACAGAACTGACCGTGTCATCAGGGTTCGAGACCGCCATACGCTTGGCCGCCGCACCGACAAGACGCTCGCCATCTTTCTTGGTTGAAACAACAGAGGGCGTAGTCCGTCCCCCTTCGGCGTTTGCAATAATTGTTGCTTCGCCACCTTCCATGACCGCGACACAACTGTTTGTTGTTCCCAGGTCGATACCAATAATCTTACTCATTAAAAACCTCCTTTCTTGAATACTAACCTTAATTATATGAAAATATCAGAAAGAAGTCAACCATCTTAAACCATTTCATTTACCCTTTGAAACAAGTCCGAATTCAAATATGCTATGAAAGCCTTATGCTCTTTTTCGTATTGTTCAGGTGAGTGCATCTTTTGGATATTTAGCCAGTTCTGGGCCTTGATGCCTTCTTGCTTTTCGGCATGAGCTATACCTAGACTTGTATCACTGAACGCACTGGCATCCAGCATTCTATATTTAAAGTCCTCGGTCGCCAGCATGACAGATTCGTTGACACCAAATTCGTCAATATTTTTGTCTTCCCTTATCCCATCATAGATAGCTTTTCTTTGCTCAAGCAACCCAGTGTACAATTCCTCATTAATTGTAATTCCAAACTCCTTAAAAAATTCACCGACGAACCTGCCGATATTTACCGGTTGCCGGCCATCATCGAAGGAATCCATCACCTGCATATACAAGACAGCCATGTCTTGGTCAGACAACTGCTGTAGACACCCATTGAAAATCCCTGGCCAATGTGCATCAAACATATACTGTAAATAATTTCTGCATTCTTCCATAATATGGTTTATCATTAAATCAAAACGGCGTCAACTTATTTGGACACCTTTACCATTGCGGCACGAAGTAACTTGCCGCCCATTTTGTACCCCTTTTGGAACTCGGCAATGACGATATCTGGAGCTTCGCCCTCCTCCACCGCAATTGCATGGTGGACTGCTGGATCAAAGGGTTGACCGATACTGACGATTTCTTCGACACCCAAGCCACCCAGAATTTGGGCGAACTTTCGGATCAGAACCTCTATTCCCTCGCGGTCGTGCTCGCAAGTTCTTAATGCCTCTTGCAGACTGTCCCCTATTGGCAGGATTTGCAAAACCGCGACCTCTTTGCCGTCGACATATGCCTTGTTAACCGCGTCTGCGTTTCGCTTTTTAAAGTTCTCGAACTCTGCTTTATAAAATTGTGCCAACCTCAAGCGTTCATCACTTTCCGCACGCAGTGCCTCGACTGCATCGATTTCTACTTCTTCTATTTCTTCCAATTCTTCAGACATGACATAATTATATGCACCACAATCTACTTGTCAAGCTCTTGAATCATTTCTCGATTTCAAGTTCTTGGTTCTTCATGCGATTATCCAATTCCTTTGAAAAAGTTTTTAAATTTGCAAAACTAGATAGTTGCCTATCTATCATTTTGACCCCTAATGCGGCCAGTATCGCACCTGTCACTGCGAATGAAAAAGGAACACTTGCCATTATAACCTCTTGCAAGGATGATGCATCAACCAGTCTTTGAATAGCCCCCGACATTTCATTTAGTGATTGCTGGGACTGGTCATTAAATATAATCTTATTTAACCTATTTGACATATCGGCAAATGAGATAGTTGCCGCACCGCCTACTATTCCTAGGGCCCCTAATACTATTTTTTTAATCCTGTGAACATGTCGGAGGAGAGTTACCTGATAACTGGCTTCAAGAACATCTGGCTGTTCAAGAGATTTTTCATCCACAAATACTTCCATCTGAACCAATGATTCTCCCTCCATCATCCAGAAAGAAATGTTATTCTCTGATACAATACCCATAAAAATTTCTTTATTCTCATATAACTTATTTTCATCTCGGAACGATCTAATATCCCCTCCGCTGATACCAGTATGTTCACCATCATTCCCAGGATGTGTGTGCATAAGTATATGCAGGTCGTGCTCGCTGTTATTTATTTCCTTTTTCTGCTCCTTGCGATTAGGGCGTACCCAAGTAGAAGTAGCCCTTTTGGTAAACCTATCACTCAATAAAAATCGTGCTGGAATTATCTTATCGTCATCTCGAGTTGCAGAAATAATTCCACTTTGTTCATTCTTGTTAGATTTCGCCCAATCCTTAAGCATTTCATATTCGTCACTTGTTAGATGGATTTTGTCCATGAAGTATTTTCACATACGCTAAATTACTTGTCAACTCTTTGGTAAATGCATATACTTCTACCATGTCAAAAGAAATTGAAGAAGTTGTAGAAACCATCCCAAACCCACTTGTAGGCGAAATCACCGAACCACTTGTTCATTCAGAGCACTTGCTTGATTCCGACCTGCCTGCCTTGATAGAAGAAGACGAGATCCATGGCAGTGGCTGGAACAAGCGGGTCGTAGTCGTCACAGGCGGGGCCAGTGGCATCGGCCTGGCGACCGCTCGTAAGTTCAACCTGTATGCCGATGTTGTATACAATCTGGACAAAGATCGCCAAGACGACGATAACATCAGCTGGATTAAAACCGATGTCACCCGTCCTTCCGAAGTTCGGTCGGCCTTGGCAAAGATTCACGAGAAAGAAGGTCAAATTGATGTCCTTATCAACAGTGCAGGCGTAGGCTTTTCGGGTACAGTAGAGGGGGCAGACCCAGATGATATTGCCCATATCTTTAACACGAATGTAGTCGGAACCGCAACAGTTTGTGCCGTTGTAATTCCATACATGCGGGCACAAGGCAGAGGCCGCATAATCAACATAGGTTCGATGGCGGGACACTTTCCCTTGCCGTTCCAAGCGTTATACTCTGCCTCGAAGGCCGCGGTAATTAATTTTACCCAGGCCCTTCGTACCGAGGTTGCACCCCTGAACATTAAAGTGTCTTGTGTATTATTCAGTGAGGTCAGGACAAACTTTACCGAGAACCGAATCAAGAATCGCGAGGACGACAAATCGTACAAATACCGCCTGGCAAAATCCGTTGCAAAATTCGAATTTTCCGAGCAGCTGGGTGCCGACCCTGATTGGATTGCACACAAGTTATTCAAGTTATCTAACAAAGAAAATCCAAAAGCAACTATAGTATTTGGCTTGATGAATAAACTACGCCTGTTCTTTAAAAGACTCTCTAGCGAAAAGTGCATCAATAAGAGGATTGCAAAGAAGTACTAGGGTCAATGATTTCTTTGAGTCTTTTATCGTAAATACTCTTAACCTGTTTTGACATGTTTTTTGCCCTGACCAAGGTATCTGAACCGATGAAATTCCCGATGTGCCATTCGCCTTTATCCAGGATTGAATTGCCAAGGAAATCAACTACATTGTCCCGTGCGATGCTGGCACACAGTTCTTCGTAATCTGCCCTTTTGCTGCCACTTACTAATGACAGAGCCGCTTCCCTGAATTCTTCTTCAAGGTCGGGGGACCATTTATGAATCAATAGCCTGTTCCCTATGGGCATCACAAACTCCTCTTGAACATCTTGCGGGGGGACTGAATGCTTGATGGGACTTGGGTAGTGCCCTTCGATAAAGGCGGATGCCAAGTTCATATCAAACATCGGTGCCATCTCATCCCCTAGGGTTTTTATATTATTTCCCTTTATAGTGTCTAGGATTTGAACAAGCGAATGGTCTTGATATGCCCTCACCAATGATTTTGAATATCTAGCGGATTGTCCTTCTTGCAAGTTCGCCAGCACAACTAGGGGAAACCATTTCTGTCCAGAAAAATAATTATCTTCTTCGTACAATTTATCAATATTCTTTAATTTTGTGCCCTCGCCCTCTCCATAAATTACTTTAGATAAAATACCCCCATCACCATTGGCATCAACAGCAAGCTTATTTTCCACAACATTCCGCCCCATTAGGCCAAGTAACTCGGTATGAAATACTTCGCTTACCAATCCAAAAGGCCCATTGAAAAATCTCTTCTTCATAATCCAGTCATCGGATGAATCAGTGAAACAAGGAAACTGTACATTTTTGCCATACTTTTTATGAAAACAACTGTAATTAACAAAGGTCATTTTTTCATCAACATCGCATACTTCGAAAAACTTTGATCCCATCATGCCCTCCCCTGTTCCACGATTTCTTTCAATCGCCCATCGTATATTTCTTTAACCCGTTCTGACATTTTTCGAGAACGATAAGGAACAGTGTATTTACTTTTGTTCTCTTCGTTCCACCTTGCATCGTCAAAGACAGAGCATCTGAGGAAATCTGTTACCTCTTTGCATGCGATATCATCGCATAGTTCTTGGTAATCATGTTTTTTACTGCCTATCAAGAGTGATAGGGCCGCCTCTCTGAATTCTTCATCTAGGTCGGGAAATCTTCGCCTGATGAACTCTAGATTCGGCGGTATCCCAATTGGATCGACATTAAGGGGTACATCAAAATCGTCATAATTTGGGGCCTCGCCCTCGATGAATGCTGTGGCCATATCAAAATCAAGCATTGGAGCAATCTTACTTTTTTTCGTTGTGACTAATTTTTCTATATTATTGCCGTTCATTGTGTCCAGTACCTGGACAAGTGAATGATCTTGGTAAAGCCTGGCTAGTTCGCGACCGAATTGATCATCTTGGTTTTTCAGATATTCCTCCAGTACCAGATTAGGAAACCATTTCTCGTCGCCGTGATAGGGTGCACTTGATAAAGAATAAAGTGCCTCCAGCCGTTGTGCTCCACCAACCTGTGGATCCTGGATTGCTTTGGACATTATGCAACCCAATCCAAGACGATTACCTAGTTTGTTTTTCACAACATTACGGTTCATCATTTCAAGTAGGTGTGTATGAAAAACTTCACTAACCAGGCCAAAAGGTCCATTGTAAAACTTTCTTTTAAGCAACCATATTTGATCGTCCCTGTCTTCAAACACCGGCAGACGCCCCGTGGCAAAAGGAAGCTTGAACACTCTGTCCATTTCTCTGTCAATATTGCATATTTGGAAGAACTTTGACATTTCTAATTATATCAAAAAAAGGCTTGCAAGTCAAGATGGCCTGTGATATAATACCCGCATGGCAAATATAAAATCATCGAAAAAGCGTATCAAAGTTGCGGAAACCAAGCGACTGCAAAACAAAGCTCAAAAGAGTGAGTTGTCAACTTACACAAAAAAGTTCAAGGCTGCCCCAACCGCGGAAGGTTATAACAGAGTTGTATCCCTTTTAGACAAGGCCGCACAAGACAATGTCATCCATGCGAATAAAGCTGCCCGCCACAAGTCCAAGTTGGCTAAGTTGGTTCCTGCTGCGTAAATTTAATCATCCGAGATTAGCACATTATAAATTGCTTCGTATGCTTGGGGGGCTTTGTCCCTCCATTTTGCTGTGGCCCTGATTGCTTCGGCACGGGTTTGAACCTTTTTCTTGATTTCAAGTACATTCTCGACACTGGTGTGTTCTTTGATTCGCAATATTATAGTATAGGTTCCATCCGCGTTCTTGTAGTAGTCATAGTTGTATTCTTGAGAACGCTTGAATTTTTGTTTGTTCTCGCGACTGTAGGCGGTTATTTCTTCCCTGATTGATGGTGGAATTTTCGAGTAAAAATGTCCAAGACATGCTTTGCCGCTTTGGGTTATTGCGTACAGGCTGTCGCTGCCTTGACTGGATCGAAGAATAAAACGACTCTCCACCAGTTGATATATCACCGTTCTGAAATCCATATAACTCATCCAATTTGGGTTGCCAACGATAATCTCTGATATCGACGAGTCCGTTAGGGGAAATTCCATCTTCTCGAATATGAATAACAGCATCAGCTTCATGTCCATATCATCCGCAACGAAATCAAGGTTTCTGTCAAGTTCCATGCTCCCTCCCATTGAAATGAATAAGTTTTTTGACCACATCCAGCGGATCGTCCAATCGCAGTGAATTAGAGCTGCCATCGCTAGTCAATGATAGATGAATCTTCGGAATTACTATACAAGAACCTAACTTGTCAGGAATTATTTCCTTGCTTATTGAAACAATTAATTTACGAAGCTTACCATCAATGAGATACTCGCCCGTTGCTCCACCATGATACCTCTCCTTTGCCGTTTCGACAAGTTCAAGAATCTCTCTCTCCATTTCCGCCGGTAACTTGACTTCTTCCCATTCACCCATATTATCCCTCCAAGGTTGCTAGCACTTTTTTATGCTCTTCCAGCTTCGCCCTTTCTTCATCTACCAATTTTTTTGGAGCCCGTTCAACGAAATTCTTATTCGAAAGCATTCCTTCGCCTCTTGCAATTTCCTTTTTTAGATGTTCGATCTTTTTACCCCTGCCCGCCTGTTCATCTAATTTGGCCCGGGCCTCGCGTTCCTTTTCCAGAAGTGCATCAAACTCTTTCTTTTCTTTGGGAAAGTTGGCTTGCGGCCATACACCAGGCCAGCCTTGGTATGCGAATGTCCATTTGGCTTTGGCAATTTCTGGCTTGTCGCCAATAAGCCAAAGTATCTCCTCGGTTACGAACGGCATAATAGGATGCAGCATCCACAGAACTTTCATCAGTACGAATCGGAATACCTCGTAACCCTCCCCCTGTTTCTTGACCTCTTCTAGATAAACATCGCATACATCATGCCAAAAAAAGTTTTGTAATTCTACACAGGCTACACCGAAATCAAACTTTTCAAATTTTTTGGTGATAGATTTTATAAGGGAGTTCAGCTTGGTTAAAATCCACTTGTCCGCCAGCGTCAGGTCCTTTCTGTCCTGTAATACACCTGCATATGCGAACCCCCTGAACTTGACACCGAGTTTCTCTAGTCTTGCCCTTTCCTCTTGTGACATCTTGCATTTTTCCTCGTTCGCCTTGAACCACTTTGTTGCGTTCCAAATCTTGTTAATGAAGTTTCGTGCAAGGGTTGCCCGCTCGATAGAATACCGTGGGTCACGGTCGAGTTTCGTTCCGTACAACAAGCTGAATCGTAAGGCATCCGCCCCAAATTCATCAATAACATCTATAGGGTCGATTCCGTTACCAAGAGACTTGGACATTTTCACGCCATTTTTATCACGAACTATTCCGTGCAGCAATACCGTATCAAACGGTAATCTCTCCATATGCTCTTGCCCACTGAATACCATCCTGATGACCCAGAAGAATAAAATCTCGTACCCACATACCAAAACATTTGTTGGATAAAAGTATGCCAAGTCTTGAAGTTTATCGAATACACTGAATGGCCAAAGGGCGCTGCTGAACCATGTATCCAGAACATCGGTTTCGCCTTGAATAGGGATTTGGTGGCCACTGGTCAATTGCCTTGAAATACACCAGTCCTTGATATTTTGCAGCCAATGCAGGTAGATTTTTTCGAATTTTTTCGGAAGGATTTCAGGCCTTTCCTCGATTGCCCGCTTTGCCAGATCTTGCATTTTAACGAACCATTGTTCGCTAATAAACGGTTCGACATCGGTATGGCAACGATAGCAGTTAGACACATTACTTGTGTGCTTTTGTTCTTTGATCAGGAATCCATCGTCTTTTAGCTTTTTAGCGATTGCCTTGCGGGCCTCGGCGACGGTTAATCCAGCAAACTCTCCTGCCCTGTCGCCGTGCATAATGCCATCTTTGTTTATAACGGGTACGGGTTTAAGGTTATGCCTTCCGCAAAACTCAAGGCTCATCCCCGAATGTGCGGTCATTTGAACCGCACCTGTTCCGAATTTCATGTCGGCACAATCGTCAGCGATTACGGGAATATCTATATTAATTATAGGAATAGTGACAGTTTGACCCACCAACTTCGAATACCGCTTGTCGCGTGGATGAACGGCAACAGCTGCGGCGGAAAGAATTGCCTCTGGTCGCACTGTTGCAATTACTAGGTCAGAGAACTTGATGTGATAGAGGGTTTGAGGCTTGGATGTATGTTCTACCTCGGCGTCGCTGAGTGCGGTTTTGCATTGAGGACACCAGTTTATCATTCGCTCGCCTTTGTATATTAAGCCACGCCGGCGCAATCTTTTAAATGCGTCCCTGACCGCGAGTTTTCGAGGTTCGTCCATGGTGAATGCAAATCGCGACCAATCGGCACTGACACCCAAGCGCTTGATTTGATTTTTGATTTCCTCTTGTTTCTCGACATACCATTTTTCGACATAGGTCAGGAATTGTTCACGAGTTAGGTCTTTTTTTTCTATCCCTTGGCGTTTAAGTTCCTCGATTACCTTGACCTCGGTTGCGATTGCCGCGTGATCGGCACCAGGGACCAACAAAGCCTCGAACCCCTGCATTCGTTTAAAACGAATAATGGCATCTAAGATAGTCAGCTCGAACCCATGCCCTAGATGAAGCTTGCTTGTTACATTTGGTGGGGGCATGACAATAGTAAAAGGCTGTTTATCGGGGTTGATCCGTGCACGAAACATTTCATTGTCCAACCATCGTTTGTTGATTTCGGCTTCTGCCCGTTTAAAATCAAAATTCTTATCCATAACCACAGTATATCACTCTCCGTACAATCGTTCAACCTCTTCTCGGGTGATTATGACATCTCGGGCTTTTGACCCATTGCCTAGGGACACATAGCCCATACCTGTTAGTTGATCCATGATTTTGCCAGCACGGCTGAAACCTAGAGAAAATTGTCGTTGCATATTGGATATGGAGACGGTTTTTTGTAGGTTGTCTTCGCGTACTATCCATTTTAGGATTGGAACGAAGTATGGGTCTTGGGCCTTGCCGCGTTGCAGGTCGTTATCTCCGAATGCTGCGTTATTGTCAACGGGTGGTCCATTAAGAATAAGGTCCTCGAGGTCGATATCAAAGTCAGATAGATTATTTTCACGGATAAAGTTCATGACGCGGCGGGTTTCCTCTAACTCGATAAACGCACCTTGTACCCGTTGGCTGTACCCTTCTTTTACGAACAACATGTCACCACGCCCAACCAGCTTTTCCGCCCCCGAATCGTTGATTATTGTTTGACTGTCACCTCTTGACCCTACTTTGAATGCAATTCGTACTGGGAAGTTTGTTTTTATAACCGCGGTGATAACATCTACAGATGGACGCTGGGTCGCCAGAATAATATGAATCCCACAAGCCCTGGCAAGTGCTGAAAGCGATTTAATCGCGTCCTCGACCTCTTTTTTTCCGCGAGCCAACAAATCTGCCGCCTCGTCAATAACCATGACAATATATGGCATTCGTTCTAGCTGTCCCGATTGATATGCAGGCAGGGATTGATAGAGTGCGATGTTGTTAACACCTTGACCCTCTAATACATCATAACGGCGGGTCATTTCGATTTGCATCCATTTTAGAGCATTGATAGTTTGGGCAACCTCTTTGATTGCCTTTGGCACCAGCATGTGTGGGGCTTCATTATACATGTTTAGCTCTACCCTCTTCATATCAACGAGGATTAGTTTAACATCATCTGGATGAGCCCTGAAAAGCAAGGATGTTAGAATAGTGTTAAGCATAACCGACTTACCCGATCCAGTTGAACCCGCAATAAGCAAGTGAGGCATAGTTGCAATGTCGGCAATGACAAGTTCGTCGTTTACATTTTTTCCGATTGCAACGGCCAGAGCAGATTTGTGGTTTTGGAATTCTCGACTTTGAACCAAGTCTTTAATCGACACCATACCTACGGATTTGTTTGGGACTTCGATACCTATTGCATTTTTACCCTCGATTGTTGATTCTATTCGCACATATGGGCTGCCCAGTGTATATGCAATATCAGTTTCTAGTCTTGTTACATCAGAAACACGGGTTCCTGTGTCTAATTGGACCTCGAACCTTGTTACCGATGGGGCTACGGTAAAGTTTGTAACTTTGGCGGAGACTCCGAATTCTTTGAATTTGTTATCCAGCAAGTGCTGTTTGGATAAGGCCTCTTGCTGGGCAGTTAAAAGGTTCGTAGATTCGGAACGGATTAGATCAATCGGCGGGCGGTTATATTTGTTTCTCTTGTGAATCTTTTGCTTTTCGGGCAAAGATTCCATTTGCGATTGTTGCGGCTTGC
>Ga0131853_10003102_pt1 | contig 29815 bp, 25 predicted proteins | sample TergutLab28metaG_FD_92764 | JGI IMG/M metagenome (GOLD analysis project Ga0131853, IMG submission 92764) | Labiotermes labralis P1 segment gut microbial communities from Petit-Saut dam, French Guiana - Lab288 P1 (version 2) (version 2) | ecosystem: Host-associated > Arthropoda: Insects >... | reverse complement strand
TTCGCCCTCCATCAAGGCGATGTCGTTTCCTGGGCCGAGAACAGGGAGCCTGGATCCCAGGTGCCGTCGGGCTGGCGAATAACTGCTGCGAAGTTCGAGGTTGAATGGCCTTCCGACCTGGAACGGACGAAGCGGATCCGCTCTCATTTCGGCGCGCGCCGGAAGGCGTATAACTGGGCCCTGGCCCGGGTGAAGTCTGACATGGACGCCCGCAAGATCAACCCGGACCACGAGTCGGTCCCGTGGAACTCGGCTGCGTTCCGTAAGTGCTGGAACCGGGAGAAGCATGAGGTGGCACCCTGGTGGGCGGAGAATTCCAAGGAGTGCTATTCCTCGGGCTTCGCCGACCTGGAGCAGGGGCTGAAGAACTGGAAGGCCGGGAAGAATAGCACCCGGAAAGGGAAGAAACCTCAGTTCCCGGTGTTTAGATCCGCCCGGAACGATCTGGGGCGGGTTCGATTCACGACCGACACGATGAGGCTGGAGCCGGACCGGCGTACGATCACCCTGCCCGTCATCGGCGGGCTCCGGTCCAAGGAGAACACCCGCCGGGTACAGAGGCACCTTGCCTCCGGCCGGGCCCGGATTTTGAATATGACCCTGTCGGAGCGATGGGGCCGACTGTTCGTGTCGGTCTGCTACGCCGTCCGCACCCCCGATACCCCGGTAGGCCCGGTGCAGCCGGAGTTGCGGGCCGGGGTTGACCTCGGGCTGCGCGTCCTGGCCACCGTCAGCAGCATCGGCCCCGACGGGAAGGAGATTATCCAGGAGTTCGAGAATCCGGCTCCGTTGCGGGCCTCGCTGGCGGCCCGGGGCAGAGCGGGACGGCAGATGTCACGCCGGATCCCCGGATCACGTGGCCATCGCGAAGCGAAAGCCAAGCTCCGCAAGATGGACCGCCGGTGCGTGTATCTGCGAGCCCAGACCTCCCACCAGCTCACCACCGAACTGGCCCGCGTCTACGGCCAGATCGTCGTGGAAGACCTCGACATCGCCGGCATGAAGAAGAGCATGGGCAAGAAGGCGTTCCGCCGCTTGGTCAGCGACGCGGCCCTTGGCCGGGTTCGCCCTCAGCTCACTTACAAGACACAGGCAGGCGGCAGCACCCTCATCGTCGCCGACAGATGGTATCCCTCCTCGCAGCTGCATCACGGTCACGTCCTCCCGGACGGGACGCCGTGTCGGCTGGAGGGGAAGACGCTCATAGACAAGGTCCTGCGGTGCCCGTCCACGGGCGAGCTCGTGGACCGCGACGTCAATGCTGCCCGCAATCTCCGCGACTGGCCGGGTTACGCCAGTCGGGGTCTAGTCAAGGCCTCGGTCCCGTACGTCAGCAGTCCCGTCGGCAGCGGCGGGGACGGCGGCCCGGACGGCCCGCGCGAGCGGGCGCCCGGGGAGCGCGTGTAAGACCCGCCCGCACCGCGGGAAGGCCGTGCGCAGCGAGACCAGAACCAATGCCGTCCGCGCGGCGGTTGCGGAACCCCGCAAGGGGGAGCGACGCAGTGATCACTATTAATCACTACGCCGCAACGGTTGTACAGGTCTGCGTCGTCACGCGAGCATCGTGCGCCCGTACCAGTCCGAGGCGTTCCGCACCCCGGGCAGGACGAAGAAGTACCCGCCGCCGAACGGCTGCACGTAGTCCACCAGGGGCTCGTTGACGAGGCGTTCGGCGATGGTCTCGAACTGCCGCCTCACGTCCTGCTGGTAGCAGATGAACAGGTGCCCGGCCTGCAGGTTCCCGTTGAGGTCGACGCCCAGATCGTAGTTGTAGGAGCGCCGGATCAGCCGCTGGTTCTCGGTGGCCGGGGTCCGGGGGTTGGCCATCCGGATGTGGGAGTCGAGCGGGATGACGTACCCGTGGGGGTCCGCCTGGTAGTCCGGGGTGTCGAACTCGGCGTTGCCGTCCAGGGGCGCGCCGGTGTCCCGCCGCCGGCCGAACATGTTCTCCTGCTCGTTGATCGACACCCGGTCCCAGAACTCGACCAGCATCCGGATCAGCCGCACTACGACGTAGGAGCCGCCCCGGGCCCACGCGGGCTCGGCCGGGTCGTCGACCCAGATCAGCGACGACGCCTGGGAACCGGCGGGGTTGGCGGTCCCGTCCTTGAACCCGAGAAGGTTCCGCGTCGTGCCCGACGGGCGGGGCGGGGAGTTGTAGCCCTCCATCTTCCACCGGATCTGCAGGCCGCCCCGGGTGTGCTTCATGACGTCGCGGATCGCGTGGTGGACCGTGTCCGGGTGGTTCGCGCAGAACTGGACCATCAGGTCGCCGTGCAGCCACGGGCCCTCGGGGGCGTCGTTGGGGAACGTCCGCATCGGCGCCAGCTTCCTCGGCTTGGCCGAGGCGAGCCCGTACCGGTGGTCGAACAGCGACGACCCCGCGGACACGTTGACGGTGAGGCCGTCGGCCGGGACGGACGGCCCGAGGACCTCGCTGTCCGGCGGGGGCTTCCCGATGCCCAGGTCGGGCGGGGTGCCGCCCGAGGTGAGGAACCGGGCCCGGTCGGTCAGCGTCTTCAGCACGTCCGCGAGCCCGGCCCGGCTGCCCGCGGTGGAGTCGAACGCGACGACGCAGGTGGCCGCCTGCCTGGCCTCCGGGCCGGGATTGAGGATCCCGGCCTGGTGCGGCCCGTGGAACGGGTAGGAGGCGGCATCGACCGGGCCGGTGCCCGGCGACGCGGACGCGGAGTCGACCCGGGCCCCCTCGATGAGGACGCCGCCGGCCAGGGCGGTCCCGGCGGCGCCGCTCACGGCACCGGTGAGGAAGTTACGTCGGCTGGGATTCATGGGGGACCTCAGTGAGTAGGGGGAACTTCAAGCAGGGTCGGAACGGAGGAGAGTGTCTCGAGCAGCGACCCGAGTGCTCCCGTCACGTCCTGGCGGGCGGTCAGCGGGGTGTCGTCCAGCGACCGCCATTTCCCGTTCGCCTTGGCCGCGTCCAGAGCCGCCGCCAGCCCGTCCATCTGGCCGTTGAGGGTCTTCACCAGCCCGGGGGAGCGGGCCTCCAGCAGCGGCGCGACGTAGCCGAGCAGGACCCGGGTGGTCTTCAGGTCGGCGTCGGTCATCGCGTAGGCGCTGCCGGAGCCCTCGTCGTCCATGCCGGACAGGTGGTCGCGCAGGGCGTCCTCACCGATCTCGTGGATCCGGATCGGCAGGTTCGTGGGGTCGCCGGCCAGGTCATCGGAGGCCAGGTTCGCCCGGACCCTGGCGACGTCCGATGCCAGCGTGGCCGCCGCCGCCTCCAGCTGCCCGGCGCTCTGCCCGTGCCACAGCCCGTACTCCAGGCGGTGCAGGCCGGTGAAGGCGGGGTCGCGGACACCGCCTCGCAGCCCCTCGGGGAGACCGTCGACGGCGGTGCCGAGGTCCCCGAAGCTGTCATACGAAGCTCCGACGGATTCCCATTGGAGCTGGGCGGTGACGTAGATCCGTTTGGCCGTGCCGAGGTCGCCGCGCCCCAGCGCGGCCCGCAGCTTCGTGATCTCCCCCGCGAGCGCGGAGAGCCGCCCGGCCGCGTACTTCTCGTACTGGTCGTTGGGCGGGGTCAGGTCGGCCACGGTCACCGGCTTGACCGCCGTCGGCCCGGCCGGGCCGTTCTCCGTCCGGGCGGCGGTGACCTGAACCGGCGCGGAACTGCGCGGGGCCTGCCTGCCCATCAGGCACAGGAACGAGTAGCTGCCGCCGCCCAGGGTGGCAGTCAGGGTCGAGGACGTGGCCGGGCCCAGGGTCTCGATCTCGCCGGCGATCGCGCCGACGGAGTTCACCAGGCGGATCTCGCCGGCCTGGCCGGTCGAGTTGTGCACGGTGAACGTCTGGGAGCCTGCTTTGGCCGCCTTGAAGTCCCCGGCGCAACTGGACGAGGTGACTGTCACCGCCGGGGCCCCGGCCGGCGCCGCCGGCAGCGCGGTGATGACCGCCGCCGCGATGACGACCGGGACGCCGACCAGGGCCGCGCCCGTGGTCCACGGCCGGTTCCCGGCCAGCCGCTCCCAGCGCCCGCTCTTGGGCGCCTCCGGCGTCGCGGGCTGGGCCGGGGCCTCCCGGGGTGCCCGGCCGGCCTGCAGGAACATCGTGATGACCACGGCCAGGTAGGCCAGCCAGGCGGTGACCTGGAGGACGGTCATCTTCGGCGACAGCTCGGTCAGGCCGGTGATGATGGACATCCACCAGGACGACGGGTCGATGTGCGCGGTCAGGTCGAACGCGAGCCAGGACTGCCCGGGCGCCATCCCGGCGTCCTGCAGGTCGCCGAGGCCGTAGGAGAGGACCCCGGCCGCGATGATGATGAGACCGATCGCGGTGCGGTTGAAGAAGACGCCGATGTTCAGCTTCACGGCCTGGCGGTACATCAGCGCGCACAGCGTGATCGCGATCGCGAGGCCGGCCGCGGCGCCGATGACCGGCGCGACCGTCTGCCCGGAGGCCTTCGCCGCCGTCCACAGGAACAGCGTCGTCTCCAGGCCCTCCCGGCCGGTGGCCAGGAAAGCGGTGAGGGTCAGCGCCCCGGCCCCGAGGGTGAGCGCGCGGCTTACCTCGCCCTTCAGCTGTTTCGACAGGGTGCGGGCGGTCTTGCGCATCCAGAAGATCATCCCGGTGACCAGGACGACCGCCAGGACGGACAGCGACCCGCCGGCCGCCTCCTGCGCGCTGGACGACAGCACCGAGGTGGAGAAGGTCAGCACGGCGGCGAATGACCCGGCCAGGGACACGGCGGCGGCCACGCCGAGCCACACCGGCGCGGTCGACAGGCGTTTCGCGCGGTCCTCGGGGCCTTCGGGCCCGGCGGTCTTGCGGAGGGCGGCCAGCAGGATGCTCACTACGAGCCCGGCCTCCAGGCCCTCGCGCAGCCCGATCAGCAGGTTGGGTACGGCGTCAGCGACGTTTACGGAGATTAGGTTAGGCTAACCTAACCTCGCGCGTCTACCTGTCCGGAAGTGAACCAGATCACGAAGGACCGGGCTGACCCCCGCAGGAGCCAGCCCGGTCCGTTCGGGCTGCTCAGGCCTTGGCGACGCTCACGCGGACCTCGCCTTTGTCGGCCACTGGCTGGGGCTTGGTGGCGACCTCCGCGGCCGGGACGACCTTCAGCCCGGTCGCGAGCGTTTCCGCGGAAACGAACTCGGCGTAGGCCCGGACGGCGTCCGCGACGGCGCCGTCGGCGCCGACCGTCAGGGTGATCCGGTCCGATACCTCCAGGCCCGCGTCCCGGCGGGCGGCCTGGATGACGCGGACCACGTCCCGGGCGGTGCCCTCGGCCGCGAGTTCCGGCGTTACCGCGGTGTCCAGCGCTATCAGCCCGGAGTTCCCGGGCAGCGCGGCGGTGGAGTCCGGGTCGGCGGCGGTGAGCTTCAGGTCGTACTCACCCGGCTGCAGGTCCTCCCCGGCGGCGCGGACGATCTCGCCCGACTCCGCCCACTGGCCCGACTTGACGGCCCGGATGACCTCCTGCACCTTCTTGCCCAGGCGCGGGCCGAGAACCCGCGGGTTCACGGTCAGCTGGAACTCGCCCAGGCTCGCCGGCTCGGTGGACAGGTCGAGGTCCTTGACGTTGACCTCGTCCTTAATCAGGTCCGCGAACTCGGTCAGCGACGGGGCCGCCTCGTGCGCCACCGTGAGCTTGCCCAGCGGCAGCCGCACCCGCAGCTGACGGGCCTTGCGCAGGCCCAGCGCGGCGCTGCACACGTCCCGGGTCAGGTCCATCGTCGACGCCAGGGCGTCGTCCGACGGCCAGCCCGACACGTCCGGCCAGTCCTGCAGGTGGACGCTGTCGCCGCCGGTCAGGCCGCGCCAGATCGTCTCCGCGGTCATCGGCAGCAGCGGTCCCGCGGCCCGGGTCACGGTCTCCAGGACCGTCCACAGCGTGTCGAGGGCGTCGGCGTCGCCTTCCCAGAACCGGGACCGCGAGCGGCGGATGTACCAGTTGGTCAGCACCTCCACGTATTCGCGCAGCGACTGGCAGGCCCCCGCGATCGCGTACTCGTCGAGCTGCCGCTCGACGTCCTCCACGACCGTCTTGGTCTTGGCCAGGATGTACCGGTCCAGGACGTTCGCGGAGTCCGTGCGGGCCCTGGCCGTGTAGTTCTCCGCGTTGGCGTACAGCGCGAAGAAGTAGTACGAGTTCCACAGCGGCAGGATCGCCTGCCGCACGCCCTCGCGGATGCCCTGCTCGGTGACGATCAGGTTCCCGCCCCGCAGGACCGGCGACGCCATCAGGAACCAGCGCATCGCGTCGGACCCGTCGCGGTCGAAGACCTCGTTGACGTCCGGGTAGTTCCGCAGCGACTTGCTCATCTTGCGGCCGTCGTTGCCGAGCACGATCCCGTGGCTCACGCAGGAGCGGAACGCGGGCCGGTCGAACAGCGCGGTCGCCATCACGTGCATCAGGTAGAACCAGCCGCGGGTCTGCCCGATGTACTCGACGATGAAGTCGCCCGGGTAGTGGCTGTCGAACCACTCGCGGTTCTCGAACGGGTAGTGAACCTGCGCGAACGGCATCGAGCCGGACTCGAACCAGCAGTCCAGGACCTCCGGGACCCGGCGCATGACGGACTTCCCGGTCGGGTCGTCCGGGTTGGGCCGGGTCAGCTCGTCGATGTAGGGGCGGTGCAGGTTATCCGGCCGCACCCCGAAGTCCCGCTCGAGCTCGTCCAGCGATCCGTACACGTCGGTGCGCGGGTAGTTCGGGTCGTCGCTCTGCCAGACCGGAACCGGCGAGCCCCAGTACCGGTTGCGGCTGATCGCCCAGTCGATCGCGTTCTCCAGCCACTTGCCGAACTGGCCGTCCTTCACCCGTTCCGGCACCCAGGTGATCTCCTGGTTCAGCTCGACCATGCGGTCACGGAACTGCGTGACCTTGACGAACCAGGACGAGACCGCCTTGTAGATCAGCGGGTTCCGGCAGCGCCAGCAGTGCGGGTAGGAGTGCGTGTAGTCATCTCGCCGTACCAGCGATCCGTCCTCGCGCAGGCGGCGGATGATGTCCTTGTTCGCCTCGAAGACGTGGACGCCCTCCCAGTCGGAGATGACCGGGAGGTACTTGCCGGCGTCGTCGACGGTCAGCACGATCGGGATGCCCGCCGCCTGGCAGGCGGTCGCGTCGTCCTCACCGTAGGCGGGCGCCATGTGGACCGCGCCGGTACCGTCTTCGGTGGTCACGTGCTCGGCCGCGATCACCTGGTAGGCGTTCTGCGTGCCGAACTTCTCGCTGTCGGCGAGATAGTCGAACAGCGGTGTGTAGCGGCGGCCGAGGAGTTCTTCGCCCGTCACGCTGGCCACGACGACGGCCTCCTCGCCGAGGTAGTCCGCGTAGGCGGACACCCGGTCGTGAGCCAGGACGTACCTTTCGCCGTCCTTCCCCTCGACGACGTCGTAGGTGATATCCGGGCCGACGGCCACGGCCAGGTTGGACGGCAGCGTCCACGGCGTGGTCGTCCAGGCCAGGAGCCACTCGCCCGTCTCCAGCTTGAACCGCACCGTGACCGACGGGTCGGTCCGGTCGGTGTAGACGTCGTCGTCCATCCGCAGCTCGTGGTTGGACAGCGGCGTGCCGCAGCGCCAGCAGTAGGGCAGGACCTTGAAGCCCTCGTAGATGAGGCCTTTCTCATGCAGCTGCTTGAAGGCCCACATGACGCTCTCCATGTAGGGGAGGTCGAGCGTCTTGTAGTCGTTGTCGAAGTCGACCCAGCGGGCCTGCCGGGTAACGTACTCCTCCCAGTCCTTCGTGTAGCGAAGGACGGAGGCCCGGCACTCCTCGTTGAACTTGTCGATGCCCATCTTGAGGATGTCGGGCTTGCCGGAGATGCCGAGAAGCCGCTCGGCCTCGAACTCGGCGGGCAGGCCGTGGGTGTCCCAGCCGAACCGGCGGTCCACCTTGAACCCGCGCATCGTCTTGTAGCGAGGGACGACGTCCTTGACGTAGCCGGTGAGCAGGTGCCCGTAGTGAGGCAGGCCGTTCGCGAAGGGCGGGCCGTCGTAGAAGACGAACTCGCGGGCGCCCTCGCGGTTGGCGATGGACTCCTTGAACGTGCCGCGCTCGTCCCAGTAAGCGAGCGCCTGGCGCTCAAGCTCCGGGAAGTCAGGCTGGGCGGGGACTTCGGACGCGCCCGCGCGCGGATAGGTGGCCATTTTCTCCTCACGGCCTGTGCTGCTGGAACAGGTGCCGCGAGGACGATGAGCCCGCTCCTGTCGCGGAGCGCACCGCGGTACCACCTCGCTTGCCGTCGTCTCCGGATTGCGGTTGGACGGCCGCTTCGTTAGCCAGCTGTGACGGGCTGAACCCGCCCGGTTCTACTGAGGCCCCGCCTGCCCAGGCAAGGGTGCCCGTTCTTCCGGAAGCTCCCCGGTGATGGCCGGATCATCGCTGCGTTGATCCCAGTGTAGCGACACGTGTAACCGGTCGTCGCCGGGTTATCTTCCCGTGCCCTTTCCTCTCGGAAGTCGCGCGCCCTGATCGTCGAACCTGGCGCGGCTTCCGGGAAGGCCCGGGACATGAGCCGCCTCCCGGGGGTTGAGTCCAGCCCGGGAGGCGAGCATTTACCAACGTATCACCATGAAATTCGCATATCGGATAGCCCCCCGGATCCTGGCCGGCCCGTCGGCACGCGTGACAAGGATCGCGCCAGGTGGTCCGTTCCTGGGCGGATTTATGGGAAAATAGGGAGGTTATGGACAACTTGCTGGGTGGGCTGGAGCGGTTCGACCGGGTCGAGGTTCCGCTGGAGGGGCGGCGGCACGCCGCGGTGGCGCTGGCGATCAGCGGCGCCGACGGCGGCGAGGACGGCAGTGCGGTGTGGCTGACCCGGCGGGCGCCGCGGATGCGGAACCATCCCGGCCAGTTCGCCCTCCCCGGCGGCGGCATCGACCCCGGCGAGGACGCGGCCGGCGCGGCCATCCGCGAACTGGGCGAGGAGATCGGGATCGCCGCGGACCGGACCCAGGTCCTGGGCCTGCTCGACGACTACCCGACCCGGTCCGGGTACGTGATCACGCCCGTGGTGCTGCGGGTCCGCGACGGCCAGGTGCCGCGAGTGAACCCGGCCGAGGTATCGGAGCTGTACCGGATCACCTTCCGCGAGCTGGCGGTCGAGCCCCGGTTCCTGACCATCCCGGAGTCCGAACGGCCGGTGATCCAGCTTCCCCTCGTGGGGAACTTCGTGCACGCGCCGACCGCCGCCGTGCTGTACCAGTTCCGCGAGCTGGCCCTCTACGGCCGGGTGACCCGGGTGGACCAGCTGGAGCAGCCGGTCTTCGCCTGGAAATAACGGTGTTGTCATGGCGCATCTGCTGGCTCCGCTGAACGCGGTCCTGTTCACTCTCGGCGACGACCAGGTCAGCGTGGCCGAACTGCTCGGTTTCGTGACCGGCGCGGCCTGCGTCTGGCTGACCGTGCTCGCCCGGATCAGCAACTTCCCGGTCGGTATCGCCAACAGCGCGTTCTTCCTGGTGCTGTTCCTGAGCGCGGGACTGTACGCCGACTCGGGCCTGCAGGCCGTCTACATCGTGCTCGGCTTCGCCGGCTGGTGGCAGTGGCTGCGGGGCGGCGCGGACCGGACCCGTCTCGTCGTCGCCCGCTCGGGCTGGCGGCTGCTGGCCGGGTGCGCCGCGTTCGTGGCGCTGGCCACCTGGGGGCTGACGCTGCTGCTGGGCTGGGCCCACGACATCGCTCCGTTCTGGGACGCGCTCACCACCGCGCTGTCGCTGGCCGCGCAGTTCCTGCTGAACCTGAAGCGGATCGAGAACTGGGTGTTCTGGATGGCCGCTGACATCATCTATATCCCGCTGTACGCGGTGAAGCGCCTCGACCTGACCGCCATCGTGTACGTGCTGTTCCTCACCCTGTGCGTGCTCGGGGCGCGAGCGTGGTGGAAGGCCCTGCGGGGCGCGGAGCGGGCGCCGGAACCGGTCGCGGCATGACGGGGGAGTTCCGCCACGGCCTGGTGATCGGGAAGTTCTACCCGCCGCACCGGGGCCACGAGTACCTGATCGGCCGGGCCGCGGCCGCGTGCGAGGCGGTGACGGTCCTGGTGATGGCGGCGGCTCACGAGAGCGTGCCCCTGGCCGACCGGGTGGCCTGGCTGCGCGAGGCGTTCGCCGCCGGTCCGGGGGTGAGCGTCCTCGGGGCGCCCTGCGACGCGCCCGTGGACTACGGTGACCGAGCCGTCTGGGCGGCGCAGGTCGCGGTCATGCGGGCCGCCCTCGCCGTCGCCGGGCGCCCGCCGGTCGACGCGGTCTTCGCCAGCGAGTCCTACGGCGCCGAACTCGCGGACTGGTTCGGGGCCCGGGCGGTCAGCGTCGACCCCGCGCGGTCGGCGGTCCCCGTGTCCGGGACCGCCGTGCGGTCCGGACTGGCGGAGTACTGGGACTTCCTGAGCCCGCCGGTGCGGGCCGGGCTGGCCGCGCGGATCGTCGTCGTGGGCGCCGAGTCCACGGGGACCACGACGGTGGCCCGGGACCTGGCGGATCACTTCCGGAACCGGGGCGGGGCCTGGGCCCGGACCCGGTGCGTGCCGGAGCACGGCCGGGACTACACCGGGGCGAAGTGGGAGATGGCCCGGGCGGCCGCGGCCGCCGCGGGGCAGGAGGCGCCGGACCTTCAGGCGCTGGTCTGGACCCGGGAGGATTTCGACGCGGTGGCGGACGGGCAGACCCGCCGGGAAGAGGCCGCGGCCCGGGAGGGGTCGCCGGTGCTCGTCTGCGACACCGACGCGTTCGCCACGTCGGTGTGGGAACGCCGGTACCTGGGGGAGGATGCCCGGGCGGTCGGCAGCCAGCCGTGGGCGGCGGCACCCGGACTGCCCCGGCACGACGTGTACCTGCTCACCGCGCACGAGGGCGTGCCCTGGGACGATGACGGGATGCGGGAGGGAGACCTGGAGATCCGGGCCGCGATGACCGGCTGGTTCGCGCTCGGGCTGACCCGGGCCGGGCATTCGTGGGTGCTGCTGTCGGGGAGCCGCGAGGAGCGGCTGCGGCTGGCGGCCCGCACGGCCGAGTCGGTGCTGAGCCGCAGGACCGGGTTCGGCGCGGCGGCGGGCGAGAGGACGCCCTGACGTCCGGCCGGGTGCCGGGCGGGCGGAGTCAGTCGCCGTCCTCGTCCATGAGGACGCTGATGCTGTCGTTGGAGATCAGGTAGGACATGTCCTCCAGGCTGCGGGCGATGGAGAACAGCAGGTACGGCACGGCCGCCTGGGGGTCGCCGCTTCCGCTGAGCATCCCGGCCGCGGCTCGCAGGTGCGGACTGTAATCGGAGCCGATGTCCTCGGCGAGTTCGTCTGACAGGCCGTTGTTCGATTCCTGCGACACCCGGGGCCTCCTGGCTAGTTTTTGGCTGGCCCGGGAATCCTAGTGCACGGCCGCGCGGAGATTCACGGCAACGGCGTCTCTACCGGCCGGCACTCAGGTTGCTTTAGGTCTTTATGGAAAACAGGAATAACAAAGCGTGCCGGACCCGGCGGGAGGTCGGGTCCGGCACGCTTGCCGGATTCATCCAGATAAAACCGGATATCCGATTGAATTATTCCGTGCCGCTTGCCTCAATTACGAGGCGAAGTCCAGCAGCGGCTGCGCGCGGGACGGGTGGCGCAGCTTGGACAGCGACTGCTTCTCCAGCTGCCGGATCCGCTCCCGGGTCAGGCCCAGGGCGCGGCCGATCTCGTCCAGCGTGTGCGGGTTGCCGTCGTACAGGCCGAACCGCATCGCCATGATCGTGGCCTCGCGCGGCGTCAGCGCGTCCAGCGCCGAGCGCAGCTGCTCGGCCATCAGCTGCCGGTCAACCAGTTCCGACGCCTCAGGCGCGTCCACGTCCTCGATGAGGTCGCCGATGGACGTCTCGCCGTCCTCGCCGATCGTGGAGTCCAGCGAGATCGGCTGCCGGGAGGTGCGCAGCAGCTCCTCGATCTGGTCCGGGGTCCGGTCCAGTTCGACGGCCAGCTCCTCCGGCGTGGGCTCGCGGCCCAGCCGCTGGTGCATGTCCCGCTCGACGCGCGACAGCTTCGACAGCATCTCCAGCACGTGGACGGGCAGCCGGATGGTCCGGGCCGAGTCGGCGAAGCCGCGCTGTATGGCCTGGCGGATCCACCACATGGCGTACGTGGAGAACTTGTAGCCCTTGGTGTAGTCAAACTTCTCGACGGCCCGGATCAGGCCGAGGTTGCCCTCCTGGACCACGTCGAGGAGGGACAGGCCGCGGTCGCTGTACTTCTTGGCGACCGACACGACCAGGCGCAGGTTGGCCTCGAGCATGTGGGCCTTGGCCCGGCGCCCGTCCTCGGCGACCATCTCCATATCCCGGCGGTATTCCGGGGACAGGGTCTGGTCGGTGTCCAGCTTGTGCTCGGCGAACAGGCCCGCCTCGATGCGCTTGGCCAGGTCCACTTCCTGCTCAGCGGTCAGCAGGCTGGTCCGGCCGATCGACTTCAGGTAGGTGTGGACCGAGTCGCCCATCGCCGGCGTCTGGTCGTCGAGGTCGACGGCGTCGGCGAACACCGAGGACTCAGCCTCGGCGGTGGCCTCGTCGTCGCCGTCGAGGTCTGCGTTCTCGCCGTCGGCCTTCGTCGCCTTGGCCTTGACCGGGGCAGCCTCAGCCTTCTTCGCGCGGGTCTTCTTCGCGGCGGGCTTGGCGGCGGTGCCGGTCTTGGCGGCGGACTTGGTCTTGGCCGTGCCCTTCGCCGCCCGGGACGGCTTCTCGGCAGCGGTCAGGTCGGTCTCCTCGTGAGCGAGCCGGACACCGGCCTCGCTCAGCTCACGGAGAATCGACTTGCCCTCTGCGGGTGTCAGTCCCGCCTGCTCGAAAGCGGTCCGCAGGTCCGAAAGGGACAGGTGGCCCTGGCTGCGGCCGCGCTGAATCAGATCGTCCACCCGACGTGAGGTAGCCTCGTCGTCAGAAGTTGCGGTCATGGCGTTCCGCGGCATGAGACACCTCCCTCCTTCTTCTGTTCACGTGCGCGACAAGCGCGCGGTTCAACATCAACGACTTACAGTCCCCGTAGGCTTTGTGGAAGCCCGTCCGGGATTTAACCGGTGTTTCGCACGGGCACTAATAATTAACGCTTCGCGCCGCGAAATGTTCCCGCACGCGTCACGTTTTTCCCGAATCTCGGAAGTTTCCGTTCGCGGGCGCGCGTCCGGTCAGAGGGCCTGGCGGAGCGCGGCGAGGTCTGGCTTCCCGCTGGGGAGCACCGGCATGGACTCCGTCAGCACCAGCTCGCTAGGGCAAGCGTAACGCGGCAAGCGTTCCCGCACATGATTACGTAGCAATTCTAGGACAGGCGGCTGTGACGGGTCAGCCGGGACCACCACCGCGACCACTCGTTCTCCCCACTCCGGGTCGGGCCGGCCGATCACGACGGCGTCCTTCACGCCCGGGCATGTCGCCAGGACGCCGCTGACCTCACCCGGCACGACCTTGTGCCCGCCGGTGTTGATCACGTCGTCGGCGCGTCCCCGGAGCACGACCCGCCCGTCGCCGGTGACGTGCCCGAGGTCGGAGGTGACGAACTCGCCGCCCCCGTCAGGAGACACAGACAGGGGCGAGGGCTGTCCGTGGTAGCCGTTCATCAGGACCGGCCCGGAGATCCGCAGCCGGCCGTCGTCGCCGGACCGCACGGTGACCCCGTCGAGGGGGACGCCGTCGTAGACGCAGCCGCCGCAGGTCTCGGACATGCCGTAGGTGGTCATGACCGGGACGCCGGCGGCGCGGGCGGCGTCCAGCAGGGCCGGGGGAGTGGCGGCCGCGCCGACCAGGACCGAGGTGAACTTGGCCAGGGCCGCCGGGCCCGCCGGGTCGTCCATCAGCCGCTGAAGCTGGGTGGGCACGATGGACACGTGGGCGCAGCCGGATTCCGCGAGCGCGGCGGCGGACGCCTCCGGCGCGATCACGGGGCCGGTCCCGGCGGCCAGGGACCGGACCAGCACCTGCAGCCCGGCGACGTGCGTCACGGGCAGGCACACCAGCCACCGGTCGCCGTCGGCGGCGCCGCACCGGGCCAGCGAGGCCCGGGCCGACGACAGCAGCGCGCGGGCGCTGAGCTCGACGCCCTTGGGCGTCCCGGTGGACCCGCTGGTCCCGATGATGACCGCGGTCGAGGCGCCGACCTCTTTCCCGCCCGAACGGATCGTTGTCTCACCGTCGCTTCCCCGGACGGCGCCGGCTCCGAAAGCGTCCATGAGCTCCTCCCGCCGGGCCTCGGGAAGGCCGGCGTCGAGGGGCAGGATGGCGGGGCCGGTGCCGTCGAGGGCGGCCGACAGGGGCTCGATGAGCGATGCCGCGCCGGCTACGCCGGGCACCAGCACCGCGTGAAGGGGGCGGGTCATCACGGTCACCGATTATCCGTCATCGGTCCCGGGACGTTCCGCCCGCCCCGGGACAGGCCCGGTCCGGCGGGGCCGGTGTCACATCGGTCACATGCCGTCCCGGGAGAACCGGCGGAAGGGCGGACTAAGGTTGGATCCGGACTTAGGGAGGTTGGCGAGTGCCCGAACGGCGGCGGTCGAGGGTGACGGAGGTCACCGAGGAATTGCTGGGGACGCTGAGGGCGTTCGCGATCCCGATGCGGACGAAGTTCCGCGGCATCACCGTCCGCGAGGGCGCGCTGATCCAGGGTCCGGCCGGCTGGGGGGAGTTCTCCCCGTTCGCCGAGTACGGGCCGAGGGAGTCCTCTCGCTGGCTGGCCAGCGCGATCGAGTCCGCGACCGTGCCGTGGCCCTCGCCGAAGCGGATGAGCGTCCCGGTCAACGTGACCGTGCCCGCCTGCGACCCGGACCGGGCCCGCGCGATCGTCGAGGCCTCCGGGTGCCGGACCGCGAAGGTCAAGGTGGCCGAGAAGGGCCAGGCCGAGGGGGAGGACATCGAACGGGTCGCCGCCGTCCGCGACGCCCTGGACGCCGCCGGGCCGGGCGGCCGGATCCGGGTCGACGCCAACGGCGGCTGGAGCGTCGAGGCGGCCGCCCGGATGCTCAGGCGCCTGGAGCCCTACGGCCTGGAGTACGCCGAGCAGCCCTGCGCCAGTCTCGGTGAGCTCGCCGCCGTCCGCAAGCTGGTCGACGTTCCCGTGGCGGCGGACGAGTCGATCCGGAAGGCCGAGGACCCGCTGAAGGTCCGGGCCGCCGGAGCGGCCGACATCGTCATGGTGAAGGTCCAGCCCCTCGGCGGCGTGCGCGCCGCCCTCGAGGTCGCCGAGGCGTGCGGACTGCCGGCCGTGGTGTCGTCGGCGGTCGACTCCAGCGTCGGCCTGGCCGCCGGGATCGCCCTGGCCGCGGCCCTGCCGGAACTGCCCTACGCGTGCGGGCCGGCCACCATGTCGCTGCTGGCGGGCGACGTCACCGCCGAGCCCCTGGCCGAGAGCGGGGGAACGCTGCCCGTGCGGCGCCCGGCCGTCGACCCCGGCGCCCTCGCGAAATGGGAGACCGACCCGGAGCCGTGGCGGGCCCGGGCCCGCGCCGCCGCGGCCTGCCTTGACGACGACGGCGGCGCCGGCCGGCCCGGGAGCGGCGAGTGAACCCGTCGACCGCTTTCGGGACGGTGTTCGCGGACGAACTGGCCCGCTGCGGCCTGCGTGAGGCCGTCCTGGCCCCCGGCTCCCGCTCCACCCCCCTGGCGATGGCCTTCCACGACCTGGACGGGGCCGGGCGCGTCCGCCTCCACGTGCGGGTCGACGAGCGCTCCGCGTCGTTCACCGCCCTGGGCCTGGCCAAGGCCAGCGGCCGCCCGGTCGCCGTGCTGTGCACGTCGGGCACGGCCGCGGCCAACTTCCATCCCGCGGTCATCGAGGCCGACGAGTCCGACGTGCCGCTGCTCGTGCTCACCGCCGACCGGCCCCCGGAACTGCGCGGCACCGGGGCGAGCCAGACCATCGACCAGGTGAAGATGTTCGGCGGCAGCGTCCGCTGGTACGCCGACCCCGGGGTGCCGGAGAAGCGGCCCGGCTCGGCCGGCTTCTGGCGTTCCCTCGCCTGCCAGGCCTGGGCCCAGGCCCGCGGCGCCTCCGGTACGCGCCCGGGCCCGGTGCACCTCAACCTCCCGTTCCGGGATCCCCTCGTGCCGGACGGCGCCGGCCCGGGGGACTGGCCGGAGTCCCTGGAGGGACGTCCCGGCGGCGCCCCGTGGACCGCGTTCACCCCGCCCGCCGGAGCCGGGCCGGCCCTGGACCTGGCGTGGACCGAGCGCGGCGTCATCGTCTGCGGCGACGGGGACTACGGCGCCGCCCCGCTGCTGGACCTGGCCGCCCGCGCGGGCTGGCCGGTCCTGGCCGAGCCGTCGTCCCCGGCCCGCCGGGGCCCCAACGCGATCCGCGGCTACCAGTACCTGCTGGCGTCGGCCGAGTTCATGGCCGCCCACCGTCCCGACGTGATCGTCTCCGCGGGCCGCCCGGGCCTGTCCCGCCCCCAGACCGCCCTGATGGGCCTGGCCCGCGCCGGCGGCACGCGGCATGTCGTCATCGCCCAGGGGCCCGGGCAGTGGGCCGACCCGCAGCGGGCCGCCACCGACGTCGCCGCCTCGGTCCGGCTCACCGGCGCCCCCGCCCCGTCCGGCGCCGCCCCGTCTGATCTGATAACAGCAACAAGCTGGCTGGAGGACTGGACCCAGACCGACGCGGTTGCCTGCCAGGCCGCGAGCGCGGTGCTGGACGCCGAGGCCGGGCCCGGCCTGACCGAGCCGGCCATCGCCCGCGATCTCCTGGCCGCGGCGCCGGCCGGAGCGCTGATATGGGCGGGGAACAGCAACTCCGTTCGGGATATCGATTCTCAGCTCGGAAGCCGGGATGACCTGTATGTGGCCGCCAGCCGGGGCGCCAGCGGCATCGACGGCACCGCGTCCACCGCCGCCGGGGCGGCCCTGGCTCACGCGTCCGAGGGCGGGGGCCCGGCGTTCGCCCTGATCGGGGACCTGGCCTTCGTCCACGACGCCCCCGGCCTGGCCATCGGCCCCGGGGAACCGCGGCCGGACCTGTGCCTGGTCGTCGTCAACAACGACGGCGGCGGCATCTTCGAGGCGCTGGAACCCGCGTCGTTCGGGTCGTTCGAGCGGGTCTTCGGGACGCCGCACGGCGCGTCCGCCGAGCATCTGGCGCTGGCCTTCGGCCTGCCGTACGCGCTGGTGACCAGTCCCGGGGAACTGGCCAAGGCCCTGGACGGCACCGGGCTGCGCGTCGTGGAGGCCCGCACCGGCCGGGCCGCCAACGCCGCCCTGCGGTCCCGGATGAGGGCCGCCGCCCTGGAGGCTCTTTCGGCGCTCTTACGGGCCCGCGGACGGTAGCCGGCCCGGGGCCGGGGCCGCTACCGTGGGCGGGGTAGCCGTCCGAATTGGTCATCGGTCAGAGGGGAACCCGCCGTGGTCGTGAGCCTGGTGCTCGGGAGCCTGCTGCTGCTGGGAATGGCCGCCGCGGCCGGGTATGCCGTCCGGTCACTGCCGGCCGGGTCGCGGGTGCCGCTGAACGCCGGCGTTCCGGAGTACAGCCTCTGGCTGCCGGCGCGGGCCGGGCTGGGCGCGTGGCTGGGGGCCGGCGCGGCCGTCTTCGCGGTTCTCGCCTGGCTGACGACGAGCAGCGTCTCCGCGCACTGGTCGTCGCCGGCGCTGCGCGCCGTCCTGCTGCCCGCCGTGATGCTGGTGATGCTCGCCGCCGAGGCCGGCGCCGTCATCAGCGCCCGGCAGCGGGCCGGGCTGCGGCGGACGCCCGCCCCGCCCGCCCCGGAGCCCGAGCCCTGACCGCGGCCCGCCCGCCGCGGAAGCCCCCGCGCGGGGGCTCTGAGCTTACGAGTGATTTGGCGGCACTGGCAGTGCCGCCAATCAACTCGTTAATTCGATCACGGTGGCACAAGTCTTGCACTAAGCAAGTCTTGTCGTATGCAATACTTGCATACGTGAATGATATTGCGGAGAAGGAGGCCGGGCCGGCCGGGGAGGTCGCGGCGCTCGAGCTGATGACCCGGGCCCTGGTCGGCATCACCCTGCACAGCCTGGAGGTCCTCGGCGGCGAGGTGACGCTGCCGCAGTTCCGGCTGCTGCTGATCGCGTCCGGGCTGGGCCCGGTGCCGTCGTCGAAGATCGCCGCCGCGGCCATGATGCCCGCCTCGTCGGTCACCCGGCTGGCCGACAAGCTCGAGGCCGCGGGCCTGCTGGAGCGCGGAACCGACCCGCGCAGCCGGTCCATCGTGACGATCAGGGTCACCGGCGCGGGCCTGGACCTGGTGTCCCGGGTCGTCGCCCGGCGCCATGAGCTCCTCGGCGCCGTCCTGGCGCGGATGGAACCCGGAGACGCCGAAGCCGCGGCCCGCGTCGCCCGCCAGTTCGCCGGCTTCGCCGGCGACGCCGCCGCGTTCAGCACGACCGGGCCGCTGCCCCTATGAGCGCGAACGCCGCGGGCGGGAAGCCCGCGATCAGGACACCCGTGACCGACCGCGCCGAGCACCTCGGCGACTTCATGCTGACCCGCCGGGTCCTGCCCATCACCGGGCTCGCGCTCATCGTGGGAGCGGCCAGCGGGGCAACCGCCTTCCTCCTGCTGCGGCTCATCGGGCTCATCACCAACCTCGTCTTCTACCGGCGGGCCGACACCAAACTGGTCGCGCCCGGCGCCAGCCACCACGCGTGGTGGCTGATCCTCCTCGCGCCGGTCATCGGCGGCCTCCTCGTCGGGATCATGGCCCGGTACGGCAGCGAGAAAATCCGCGGGCACGGCATGCCGGAGGCCATCGAGGCGATCCTCGTCGGCGGCAGCAAGGTACAGCCCCGGGTCGCGGTACTCAAGCCCGTATCCACCGCCATCTCCATCGGCACCGGCGGCCCCTTCGGCGCCGAAGGGCCGATCATCATGACCGGCGGCGCCGTCGGCTCCATCCTCGCCCAGCTGCTGAAGCTCACCGCCGACGAACGCAAGACCCTGCTGGTGGCCGGCGCGGTCGGCGGCATGGCCGCGACATTCAACGCACCGCTGGCCTCCATCCTGCTGGCCGTGGAACTGCTGCTGTTCGAGTGGCGGCCCCGCAGCTTCATCCCGGTCAGCGCGTCGGTCCTCGTCGCCACCGTGGTCCGGTGGGCCATACTCGGCGGTTCCCCGATCTTCCCGGTAGCCGCCTCCGTCACCCCCAGCGGAACGCGGCTGCTGCTCACGCTGCTGCCCGGCATCACCGGCGGCCTGCTCGCCGTCGTCGCCACCGGACTGGTGTACAAGTCGGAGGACACGTTCCTCAAGCTCCCCATCCACTGGATGTGGTGGCCCGCGATCGGCGGTCTCATCATCGGGACCGGCGGCCTGATCGAGCCGCGAGCGCTCGGCGTCGGCTACGACGTGATCGACCAGCTGCTCACCGGCCGTGCTGCTCTCTCGCTCATCATCGGCATCCTCGTCGTCAAGACGCTGATCTGGTCCCTGTCCCTGGGCTCGGGCACATCCGGCGGAGTCCTCGCCCCCGTGTTCATGATCGGCGGGGCGCTGGGCGCGCTCGAGGGCCTCGCCCTGCCGCACGTCTTCCCCGGCTTCTGGGCGATGGCGGGCCTGGCCGCGGTGGTCGGCGGGGTCATGCGGTCCCCCCTGACCGGCGTCGTGTTCACCCTGGAGCTCACCCACGCGTGGAACACGCTCCCCGCGCTCATCGTCGCCTCGGTCAGCGCCTACCTCGTGTCCCTCCTGATCCTGAAACGGTCGGTGCTGACCGAGAAGGTGGCCCGCCGCGGCCTCCATCTCACCCGCGAGTACTCGACCGACCCGCTGGAGGTGTTCTTCGCCCGGGAAGTCATGATCCCCGCCTCCGGCGACCTGGACCTGAAGGTCTTCGGCGACAGCACGCTACGGGAGGTCGTCAACGAGTTCGCCCGCCACGAGGTGACCCGGGCGTCGGTCGTGGACCGGTCCGAGCCGGAGAACGTCCTCGGCGAAATCACCCTGGACAGCCTGATGCATGCCCGGCGCCACGACGTACGCGAGGAAGAGGAACGCGAACGGTTCCTACCGGTCCCCGGACGCCGCGGACCCCGAAGCGGCGGACGCCCGGACCCGGCGGACGGCCATGGCGGCACTGCCCGCGTCCGGGCGCAGCGCCACGGCCTCGGCGGTCACGCCGAGGGAGATGACGGCGAGCATGACGAACGCGGCCGTGAACGGCTCCAGGGGATGGCCGGCGGCACCGGGCAGCAGGCCGCCGAGGCGCAGCAGGACCGTGGCGACGGCGACCGACAGCCCGTTGGACAGCTGCTGGGTGGTGGCGAACAGGGTGTTGGCATCGCGCATCCGCTCGGGCGGCATGTCCGCGAACCCGACCGTGCTGTAGACGGTCAGCGCGGTCGAGCGCACGATCCCGCTGATGAGCGCGAGCCCGCCGATGACCGGTAGCGGGGTGGCGGCCGTGGTGAAGCCCAGCGCCGCCATCACCGCCGCCATCACCAGCGTCGAGGTCACCAGCATGGCCCGGAACCCGAACCGGTTGATCAGCGGCGTCGTGGCGGGCTTGATGCCAACGTTGCCCGCGAAGATGAACAGCACCATCGCGCCCGACTTCACCGGCGACCAGCCGAACTCCGTCTGCCACAGCAGCGGCAGCAGGAACGGCGCGGCCCCGACCACCAGCCAGTACAGGGACCCGCCGAACTCGCTGACCCGGAACGTGTCGGTGCGCAGGGTCCGCAGGTTCAGCAGGGGGTGCTCGGCCCGCCGCAGGTGCCACACCGACCCGGCCAGCAGCAGCGCCGAGGCGACCGCGAAGCCGGCCGTCTCGGCGGCCGGGACCCCGCCCGACGACACCAGGTGCGCGGTGTAGGTGAGGCCGCCCAGGCCGGCGCAGGTCAGGATCACGCCCAGCCAGTCCAGCGGCGGGGGAGTCTCCCGCCGTCCGTCGTCGGTCACCAGGCGCCAGGCGATGGCGAAGGCGATGACGCCGAGCGGCGCGTTGATCAGGAAGATCCAGTGCCAGGACGCGTACGTGGTCAGCAGCCCGCCGGCCATGGGGGCCAGGACCGGGGCGATGAGGCCGGGCCAGACGACGTAGGAGGTGATCCGGAGGATGTCCTTCCGGTCGGCCCCGGACACGACCATGGTCCGGCCGACCGGCACCATCATGGCGCCGCCGACGCCCTGCAGCACCCGCATCCCGACGAGTTCCCCGACGCTGGTGCTGACCGCGCAGCCGACCGACGCCAGGGTGAAGACCGTGATCGCGGCCAGGAAGATGAGCCGGTTCCCCAGGCGCCGGGTCAGCCAGCCGCTCAGCGGGATCAGCACGGCCAGGGTCAGCAGGTAGGCGGTGACCAGGAGGCCGATCTCGGTGGCCGGGGCGTGCAGGGAGCGTCCGATCTGCGGGCTGGCCGTGACTACTATAGTGCCGTCGAGCATTTCCATGAACATGCAGCCGGCCACCAGCAATGCCACGTTCCGCTGTCGTGCCTCGATCACCCGGACATTTTATGACTAGCCTCCCGCCAGCATCCTCCTGATGCTGAACGACTGGCGGAGCAGGCCGAACTGGCGCATCACGTCCGGGACGCGCTGCAGCCGGACCGGGTCGATGCTGATCGGGTAGTTGTTGAGCGCCATCACCGACCCGACCACCGGCGGGACCTGGCCGTTGGCCGGGCCGCTGAGGGATTCCATGGCCTGCTCCACGTCGGCCCGGTTGGTGTCGGCGATTTCCTGGCCCTGGTCCAGGGCCGTCACGAACGCCCGCAGCGTGTCCGGGTTCTGGCGGGCCCAGGCCCTGGTCACGACGTAGCCCTGGATGGGGAAGCTCTGCGTCGCGCCCTGGTTGCTGTCGGCCAGCGGGACCGCGCCGTATTTCTGCTCGGCCTCGGTCGCGAACGGCTCGGGCAGTGAGGCGGCGTCGAATTTGCCCGCGGCGAGCTGGGCGGCCATCTCCGGCATGGGTATCGGCTGGGCGGGGAAGCGGACCGAGCTCAGGGGGATCCCGTTCTCGGTGAGCAGGGACGCGGCGAGCAGGTAGTTGATGTTGCCGGGCGCGTTGATGCCGATGATGTGCCCGCGCAGGTCGGCCAGGGTTTTGATCGTGGAGCCGGGCATCGTGTAGATGGCCTGGGTGCCGGACTGGATCAGTGACCCCTCGCCGATGATCTGCAGTTTCTGGTGGTCGTTGACGTAGTGCTGGATGTAGGAGACGTAGTTGCCGCCGGTGATGTCGAGCTTCCCGGCGACTTGCTGGTCGATCACGGTGTCGCTGCTGGTCGCCGGCGTGTAGTGGACCGTGAGGCCTTGCTTGCCGAACAGGCCGTCGTGCAGGGCGACGAAGAATCCGGCCGAGTCCAGGGCCGGGACCACTGACACGTTCAGCGTGGTCTTCTCCAGCGGTCCGGGGTCGGTGGCGGCCTGTGCCCCGATGACTCCCGCCAGGCGTCCGCAGCCCGCGAGGGCGGCGGCCAGTGCCAGAGCGAGGACCGGGGCGAGAACACGCGCTCGCGTGCTGCCCATGATGGGTATTCCTCCCCGCCCCCCGGCGGTGCGTACCCGATGTCCGGAATCGTAACGGACGCCGGGGGTCGTATCTGGCGTTTAGCGGCAGATGGTGCGAATACTGGGGCGCGGCCGCTACTCGGCCGGCCCGATCAGGTCCCAGGGGTTGCCCCAGGGGTCGGTGAAGACCGCGATCCGCCCGTAGGGCTCGGTGCGCGGCGGTTTGGTGAACGTGACCCCGGCGCTGACGAGCCGCTGGTAGGCGGGGTTGAAGTCGTCGACGTCCAGGAAGAAGGCGACGCGGCCGCCGGCCTGGTTCCCGGCCGACGCGGCCTGCCGCTCGCCGTCGGCCTGGGCCAGCAGGAGGCTGGTCCCGCCGCCGGGCGGGGTCACCACCACCCAGCGTTTGGGCCGGCCGTCGTTGGTCAGTGACGGGGAGTCCTCGGTCAGCTCGAACCCGAGGGCGCGGGTGAAGAATCCGATGGCGCGGTCGTAGTCGTCGACCACGATGGTGACCTTGTCCAGGCGCATCCCGCGATCGTAGGGGCGATTCCGTGCGGGTTCAGGGGTTTCCGGCGGCTTCTTCCTGGGCGCGCCTGCGGGCCTGGCGTTCCTGCTCGCGCCGGCTGTAGGTGGCCTGCCGGACGGCTTCCTCGCCGTCCAGGCTGGAGCCCAGCGCGCCGGCGACGATGCCCATCGAGCATGCCAGCCACACCAGGGTGGCGTAGTCGCCGGGGCCGACGGGGTGGCCGACCTTGGAGCTGAGGTAGGTGGCGTCGATGACCGTGGACGCCGCGATCAGCGTGCCCGCGTACAGCGTCGCGTACATGCAGGCCACGCTGACCAGGAGGGTGAGGACGGTGGAGGCGTTGTAGAGGATCGCCTGGTGGGCGCGCCCGGGGCCGACCGGGCGTTCCCACAGGTTGTTGTAGTAGATCAGCCAGCCCACCATGACGGCGATCGTGAGGACGTTGATCAGCGCGAGCCGCCACACTGGCAGCGCTTCGGCCATGGTCCAGATCGTCCAGTAGAAGATGCCGAACGCGGCGGTCGCGGCCGCCGCGGCGGTGGCGCTGGCCAGGTGGGGCAGCAGCCGCCAGGGGCGGTTGTTGTAGACCATGCCGCGCAGCAGCCGGAGCCGGCCTCGCAGCCCGGTCAGCGCGAGGTGCGCGTCGACGTCCGGGTACGCGGACCCGATGTGCCGGGTCGGGGCCAGGATCTCGCCCAGGTGCCGGGGAGGGGGCCCGCCCGGGATGTGCCGGCCGGGCCAGGACCGCTCGAACCCGGGGTCCGGGCTGATTCCGAGCCGTTCGGCGGCCAGGTGCCCGATCATGTGCACCAGGAGGTCCCGCAGCCGCGCGCCGAGCCGGAACCCGCCGCCGAGGGCCGGCAGCGACGCGAGCGCGGCCCGGTGGGCGGTGCTGAAATCACCGACGATCGGCCGCACGCCGACGCGGCGCGGCAGGTCGGTGACCAGCACGACCATGTCCCAGCCGTGGCGGGTGCGGTACTGGTCGGCGATGGCGAACACGGGGATCGCCCCCTCCGCGTCCAGCAGCAGGGGTTCGCAGGTGGCCTCCACCTCCCAGCTCACGTCTCCGCCCAGCTCGCCCGTCAGGGCCCCGGGCAGTGTCCGGGCTAGCTTGTCGCAGACCCGGGACGGAAGCCCCGGGTCGGTGACCAGTCCCACCGTGATCGTCGTCCCGTCCGTCATGTCCGTCACCCGTCCCGCGACCGTCGTGCTCCGTTGCCACGCAACTAGCCCGGAAAGGGAGACGGAAACCTCACGGCCGCGGGGAGCGCGGCGACTTCCGGAAGTGCTCGACGAGGAGCGAGGAGATCTCGGCCGGCTTCTCCTGGGGCAGCCAGTGCGACGCGCCGGGCAGCGCCTCGAACCGGTAGCCGCCGGTCACGTAGCGGCTGCACAGCTGGGCGGCGGCGCGGGAGATGAACGGGTCGCGGTCGCCCCAGATGTACAGGGACGGAACCTCGACGCCGGCCGGCTGGTCGGACAGGTTGAGCGGCAGGGCCCGGTACCAGTTCAGCGGCCCGGTCATGGCGTCCGGGTCGGCGGCGCGGGCGGCGTACCGGTCGGCGGAGGCGGAGTCCAGCCCGGTCCGGACCAGCATGTCCCGCATGGGCGAGCCGCCGTCGCGGGACAGCAGCCGTTCGGGCAGCCACGGGACCTGGAACGCGCCCATGTACCAGGACTTGAGGGCCTGCGGGCCGGCGGTGAACGACTTCATGAAGGCCGCGGAGTGCGGGACCGACAGCGCGGTCAGCGACAGCAGCCGCTTCGGGTGGCGCCCGGCCAGGTACCAGGCCAGCGCCGCGCCCCAGTCGTGGCCGACCAGGTGGAACTGGTCAGCCCCGGCGGCCTTGGCCAGGGACAGGACGTCCCCGCCGAGCCGGTTCAGCGTGTAGGCCTCCCGGGCCGCCGGGCGGGCGCCGGGGGTGTAGCCGCGCTGGTTCGGGGCCAGAACCCGGTACCCGGCGTCGGCCAGGGCCGGGGTGACGCTGTCCCAGGAGTGGCGGTCCTCGGGGAAGCCGTGCAGCAGGATGACGGTCTCGCCGTTCCCGGCGCCGGAGGCGGGGGTGTCGGTGACCTCGAATGACAGGGGTCCGTTGGAGAAAGTATCCACCCGGCCACGTTAGCCGTCCGGTGATCCGGAACGGTGCGGCGGCCGCCGGTGCGGGCATACGGATTTGCTTACGGATGCCGGCGCGCGGACGGCCCCCGGGAACCCCGCGGTTCCCGGGGGCCGCCGGCCTGGCCGGGGGCGCTCAGCCGCCCGCGGTCTGCCCGGCCGCCGGGGCGGCGGCCGGGGCCATCAGGTCGGCCTTGGACCGGTCCGGCAGCAGAGCGGCCGCGATCAGGGTCAGCACCGAGCAGCAGATGATGTAGATCGAGATGGCCTGCCAGCCGTAGTTCGCCAGCATCCAGGCGGCCAGCAGCGGGGCCGGGCCGCCGGCGATCAGGGACGCCGCCTGGTAGCCGAGGCCGCTGCCGGCGTAGCCGAGCCGGGCCGGGAAGCTCTCGGCGATGTAGGCCGCCTGGGGCCCGTACTGCATGGAGTGCCCGCACGCGATCAGCAGCAGGCCGACGATGACCAGTCCGAAGTTGCCCGTGTTGACCAGCAGGAACAGCGGGAAGGCGACCACCGCGGTGAGCAGCGACCCGGTGACGTACAGCCGGCGCCGCCCGACCCGGTCCGACAGGTGCCCGAAGAACGGCGTGGCGAACAGTTCGAACGCGGCGGCGATGCTGATCGCGCCGAGCGCGACCCCTTCCGTCTGGTTGAGGTGGGTCTTCAGGTAGTCGAGGACGAACGTGGTGTACACGTAGAACGGAGCCTGCTCCGACATCCGCAGGAACGCGCTGAGGACGATCTCCTTGGGATGCTTCTTGAGGACCTCGGCGGTCGGGACCTTCGAGACCTCGTTCTGCTCGATGACCCGCTTGAACATCGGCGTTTCCATGACCCGCAGCCGGATCCAGAGGCCGATGGCGACGAGGACCAGGCTGAACAGGAACGGGATCCGCCAGCCGAAGGACTGGAAACCGGACGGGTCCGACAGCGCGATCGCGGTCATCATCCCGGTGCCGAGCAGCAGTCCGCACGCGACTCCGGCCTGCGGCCAGGCGGCCATCAGGCCGCGCTTGCGTTGGTCACCTGTTTCCATGGACAGCAGCACCGAACCGCTCCACTCGCCGCCGATGGCCACGCCCTGGATGACGCGCAGCACGACGAGGAGGATGGGCGCGGCGACGCCGATGGAGCCGGCGCCGGGCAGGCAGCCGACCAGGGCGCTGCCGATTCCCATCATCAGCAGCGTGATGATGAGGGTGGCCTTCCGGCCGAGCCGGTCACCCCAGTGCCCGAAGATCGCCGCGCCGATGGGCCGGGCGGCGAACCCGACCGCGTAGGTGGCAAACGAGTCGAGGGTTCCCGAGTAGGAACTGGACGCGGGGAAGAACACCGCGGGAAAAACAACGGCTGCAGCGGTTCCGTAGAGGAAGTAGTCGTACCACTCGATGGTGGTGCCGATCAGGCTGGCGGCTGCCGCCAGCCTGATCTGTCCTCTGTCCGGTGTTTCGCCGCCGTCTGCGCCATTGGGACGGAGCGCCATATGGGGTCCTTCCTTGACCGCCCCCGCAGGTCATAGTGGTCATCTTTACTTGCCGGGGCGGGGTTACCCCCGCCGATAGCGCGATATGCGTCACAAAATGATGACGACCCGGACGGCCGGGGTAATCGTGGCCTGCCCCAAAACGAACCCGGCTTTCTTGTCCCGAACGGCTAATCCTTTCTCCCCCGCGTCCCCTGTTCTCTCCCGTTGCTGTGCCGGGCCTCCGCGCGGCCTCAGCGCCGGCCGTCCGCGTCGGTCACCGGCCTCCGGGGCGGTTTCGGGGTTCGGTCACCTGACCGATGTCTTGCACTGCAATTTGCAGCACATTTTCTATGGAGCAAGCAGTCGATCCCGGAACGCGCCGCGACGGCGCGGGACAGCTGAGGAAACCGATGGACGCGATGGCGCACGCGAAGCCGGACCGGTACCGCCCGACGGCGGCGGGAGCCGCCCTGGGCGGGCTGGCCCGGGCCCGCACGGACAACGACGGCGCCACGCGAGACGGCATGGCCTGGGGCGGGAAACCCCCGGCCCGCGCGGAGGACCCCGCCTCCCCGCGGAGCGTGCCGCCCCAGACGGGGGCCCGGGCCGGCGCGGCGGAATTGCGGCACCGCCGCGTCCGGCTGACCCGGGAGCCGGCGTCCGCGGCACTCGCCCGCGGCGAGGTCCGGGCCGCCCTCAGCGCCTGGGAGGCCGGCGTCGACGCCGACCTCGCGGTCCTGCTGACCAGCGACCTGGTCACCAACGCGATCGTGCGGGGCGAGGGCACCGTGATCACTCTCGCGGTCCGCTGCGGGTCCGGGAAGGTGCGCGTGGACGTGTACAACACGTGGCGCGCGCTGCCGGTGGTAGTGGAGGCCGGGGCCAGTTCGGCGTCCGGCCCCGGCCTGGCGCTGATCGACGCCCTGGCCAGCGAGTGGGGCACGTTCCGGACCCCGGCCGGGATGGGCGTCTATTTCGCGCTCGACTGCGAGACCGAGCTTTCCCCGGGCGGCGGCCCGGACCCGGGGAGCCAGACCAGCACGAGTCAATGTCACCGATAGATAGGGGAAACGTGGGAAGCATCGCGGTCAGGAGTCCGCTGGAGCGCCACGACCAGGGCCCGTCCTGGTTCAAAAGCTCGCTGAGCTACGCCAACGGCAACTGCGTCGAGGTCGCGAGCCTCGACGGCGGCGAGATCGGCGTCCGCAACAGCCGGGACTGTTCGGGGCCGGTTCTGAGATTCACCTCGGATGAGTGGGTTGCCTTTCTGGGCGGCGTCCGGAACGGGGAGTTCGACGCGTTCGCCGGGTAGCGCCGCCCTCCGCGGCTGAGGCGGCCGCCGCCCCCCGGCGGCCGTCGCGCAAGCGGCCGGAGGACTCCCAGGGCCGCGGGAGTCCTCCGGTTCTCACGTTCGGGGGACCGGTCGCGATGCGTAGGCTTCTCGGCCCTGCCGTCACGCTGGGTGTCCCGGCGGGACCGGCGTATCCGGGTGCGGTGGCCGTCGCCGCGGCAGTATCGCAGCAGGTCAGGGGTGTTTAGCAAGATCACGGATAGGTACCTAACTAGGTACCGTTACCGATGCGCTACGAAGCGTTACCACGCAGATTGAGACGAGACTGTTTCGGGGGGTCTGCTAATGCTTGTAACCGAGCTGCTCAGTGAGCGTGCCGAGAGGGAGGCGCGGAGGGACTGGTGGCAGGCTGCCGCCTGTCGTACCGCCGATCCGGACATCTTCTTCCCGGTGTCGGCGCACGGGCCCGGGGAAGAGGACATCGCCCAGGCCAAGGAGGTCTGCGCGGAATGTTCGGTCCGCCGGCAATGCCTGCAGTTCGCTCTGGCGACGCATCAGATGCACGGCGTGTGGGGCGGGACGACGGAAGAGGAACGCCAGCTTCACCTGCACGACCGGCCCTCGGTGCCCGCCCAGCGGCAATACGCCGAGGACACCGAGGACGCCGGCCGGCCCGGTTGCGAGTGAGGGGACGCCGGGTCAGGGGCCGGAAAATCATTTTCACCTGATGATCGCCCGCTGCCGTCGCGGCCGCACGGCGGTGGAATAGCGAGACTGGCGGGATCCGCATTTCCGCCTTAAGCCAGTGCGGGTAAGCCGGCGCGGGCTTTTTCGGCGTTGCCGTCCGGCGTCTGAGGGGTGCCGGATTTGGTTACAGCCGGTAACGACGGGCCGTAATGGAGAAGACATCTAACGTCTTTTTGAAATACCCCTAATGCGGAAATGTCGGATATGTGAAGCGGCCCCCAGGGGCGGGAGAAGCCTGTCGTGGAGCGGCCGCTCGGCCGGCATGGAGCCGTCATGGAGGCGCTGTGCGGCTACCGTGCGGCGCCTGGTCGCGGCCCGGTGAGGGCCTAAAGTGCCGGGTCTCCGACCTTCTGGTGTGACTCATGTGACTGGTGAAGCTCATGTAAACCTATGTCGGATATGGGGAGCCCGGTGCGCGGGGAGAAGGCCGTCCCGTTAGGGGAAATAGATTTCCCTGATGTGGAAACGTTACTTCCGAGTACGGAAAGGGTAGCTAGCATGACACTCACGTCAGGTTACCCCCAGGTTTCGAAGGGCTTTCCCTTGTCACTGTCTGGTCATCTCTGTAAAAGATTCCATTAATTGCTATATAACGGTATGACGGCATTGACGCCGCCCACTGACGGGAGGCACGTCTTTTGGACACGGGTCTAGAGGGCAGGGAAGCCCGGCAGCCTGGTCCGCCGGGCCCGCCCCGGAAAGCGAATGCTGTCCGGCCGGGGAACCCCCGCCCGGGCAAGCGGCCGGCGAGGCCGGGCACAGCGCGGTCGCGCCGTGAGGGTCGTGCGCGCCTGAAGCGGCAGGCGTACGGGCTGGGCGGCATCGCCGCGGTCGCGGCGCTGATCGCCGGCACGATCGCGGCGTACGCGCAGGTGTTCACCCCCAGCGTGCCGGCCACCGTGCTCACCGGCCGGGTCGGCCTGCTCATGACGCCGGGCGCCAGCGTGACCTTGTACGGCGCCGACGTCGGCACGGTCACGTCGGTGACACCGGACGGGGACCAGGCGCGGATCGGGATCAGCGTGACCCCGGGCGAGGTCCGCAACATCCCCTCCAACGTGGCGGCGTCGATCCAGGCGCCCACCGTCTTCGGGCCGAAGTTCCTGAGCCTGCGGGTCCCGGCGAGGGAGACGGCGAAGCGGCTGCAGGCCGACCAGGTGATCGAGCCGGCCCAGACCCCGACCGAGATCGACACCGTGTTCGCGAACCTGGTGACGGTGCTGGACAGCCTGCACCCGGCCAGGCTGGACGCGACGCTGGGCGCGATCTCCACCGC